>JADMIO010603909.1_pt1 | contig 78626 bp, 49 predicted proteins | sample 8958161 | NCBI WGS metagenome assembly JADMIO01 (sample SAMN16585339, study PRJNA669376) | soil metagenome | isolation source: Crop rotation soil | place: USA: Cullars Rotation, Alabama | collected 2011 | reverse complement strand
GCCGCGACTTCAAGTCACGTGAATTCCAAGCTTCGGATCCCACTGTGCTGGAAAGCCTCCTCGGGCAGCGAGATGCTCGAGGCCAACTCCGGGCTCGACCTGAGTCGGCCGGTGGAGTGCGCAGCACCCGCCTATCGTCCCGAAGCCTTCGTGTGTTCGGGCTACGTAAAAGACGCAAATCTGCTGCGCCGCGGCCTGCAAGAGCGGCGCGTGGGCGAAGATTCGGGCGTGGCCCTGGCCATGCATGCGGGACGCGCCGCCAGTGCCTTGCCGCTGGCCGCTCCGCTCATGCCGGGCCTCCTGCACACGCTGCTCTACGACCGTAAGACGGGTGGCCGCGGGCAGAGCCCCATGGTGGGCCACGAGCGCGTTCGCATGAAGTCCCAGATTGCAGGTACCGATGTGTTGCGCACCGTGCTCGTGGACGTGCACGACAATGGCACGGCCAGCATGGATACCGAGATCTACCTGTTCAATGGCCCGCGCTGGTTCGTGTTCGCCACCGACGACATTGCGCAATGGGTGCTCGGGGCGGAGTCCGGTCCGCGGCTCGCGCAAGACAGCGCCTTTCGCAAGGCCACCCGCGGCTGGCGCGAGGGTGGTGCCTTGCAGGCGTTCGTGCCCGATGCACTCGACAAACGCTCGGCGAGTCTCGAGCTCACCACCAATGCTCGCGGCATTTATGCACGCCTGCGCGCCGATGCACCCGACGATTCCCACGAAGTGGGCCGCCTTGCCGAGGCCCTGCCCGATGGGGCTGCCACCAAGCTTACCGTGGCCGATGCAGCACAGTGGCTCGCCAGCACCAACGAGCTTGCCAAGGCCGCCGAAGCAGGCACTCCGCCGCCCCTGTGGCTCTTGAAGCGCGCGCGAGGGCTCGCGTTCGGCTGGTATCCTGCGCCTTCGGACCCGCTGTGGTCACGCTGGCTGGTCGCCGCCGAGTTCGACGAAGCCGCCTCCGCCGAGCTTTTGGCCGACCTCCCGCGCGACAAGGTAAGCCCGTGGAAGGGCCTTCACGCAGTGCGCCGCGGCCCGTGCGTCTTACTGTCCAGCAACGCCGATTTGCTGGCCATCGGCCTGGCTCGTTTCGACCATCAAAATCCCAACCTCGGCCGCACCATGCTGGGGAGCGGTCAGGTCGATGGCGCACGCGCGGCAGCCTTCCTCGCCCAGCTCGGCAAGGGTAAGGGCCTCGACAAGCAGATGATGGTGATGCGCGGGCTCTCCGCGCTGGTCAACGTGGCCCGCGATTTGCGCTTCGAGCTGTCGGTGCGCGGTGGCGTGCAGACCCTCGAGGCCCAGCTCCTGCCCGAGCTTTCGCTCACCAGTTCGGCCACCAAGGTGGTCGACGTGCTCGGTGCTGCACGCCAGAAGAACGCCCTCACGCTTCCCACCAGCGTGCCTGCGCAGTGGCTCGAGCACGGGCTCGTCCTGCGTTTCGAAACGGCAGGTCCCCAGGCGGCGCTGCTTTCAGCGTTCCCCACCTCCGCCCGGCTCGAGGCCAGTGCTGTCGATGGGGGCGCGGTCGCAGTGCGTGTGCTCCCTGCGCGGCCCGGTCAGCCCCACAGCGTCACTCCCGAAACCCTGCGCGATGTGGCCACGTCCTTGCGTGTCGAAGACGAAATCCGCCCCGATCATGAACGCGTCAAGAAGCTCGCGCATAGCATTGCCGCAGGCAGCGAAGGCACCCGTGCCAAGGTGCAAGCTGTGCTCGCCTGGTTGAGCAAGAACATCCGCTACGAGCTCAATCCCTCGTCCGCCGATGCGCTGGCCATTCTCGAGGCGGGTCGCGGCGATTGCACCGAATACGCCGTGCTCGCGGTCAGCCTGTTGCGTGCCCTGGGCATCCCGGCCCAACTCCGCAGCGGACTCATGCTCGAGAGCAACGAGCTCGTGGCCCACGCCTGGGCGGCCTACTACGACGGCGGCGCGTTCCACGAGTTCGACCCCACGGCCAACCGTCTTACCGTTCACGCGGGTTATCTCGAAGCTTCGGTGCTCGACTTGATGGCGCTGTTCTCGCTCGATCAGGTGCGCGTCACCAAGGTGAGCGAGCTCGATTGACATCCCCGCCATGAGCTCGCGGCGTCCCGACTGCCCTGCGGTCACGGACCGGTCACGGCGTGGTTGCGGCGACGATGTCGAACTCTTTCTGCGCCACCACCTTACCGTCTTCACTGCTGACCGTGCAGCGGTAGTGCCCGGGCTTGTCGGTGTTGCCCGTGAACGCGTGGGTACGATAGCGCTCCATCTTGGGCACCTCGAGGCGCAAGCCCTTCGCCTTCTTGGCGGCGCCGTCGCGCTCGAACTGAACCAGTAGCGCGGTGGGCTCGCCATCCTTGTTCTTGAGCTCCAAAAACGCGTGCACCTTGGTGCCTGCGGCGAACGACTGCCCCACACGGACGGGCTCGCGGGCTTCCACGGCCTCGGCCAACTCGAAACGGACGACCGATAGCCGTCCGGCCATGGGCTGAGCTTCTTCGACCGCCGGTGCCAGGGCCGAAAGCGCAGCCTTCGGGGGAAGCGCCTGAGCCGGAACCGCCGGCGCCGTTTCAGGCTTCACGGGTGCGCTGGGGTGGGTGGCGAGATTGGCCACGGGCTTCTTGGCGGAGCTTACGGTTGCGATCTCCGCCGCCCGCGCCGAAGGGGTATCGGTGCAGCCGAAGGTGGAGGTTCCGAGCAGTCCGAGGAGAGCGATGAGATGAAGGGGGCGCATGATGTTCCTTGCTTGCCAACTGGCGTGCAGGACCCTTGAGCAGCCTCCGTGCCATGACCCAATGTTCTGAAGTTGCTCACGAATGTCTGGCTGCACCCAGTACGCTCGCCCACGAACCCGTGGTTTTCGTGACACGCCCTGGAGAGCAGCTTGCTGTGGCGCGCAGGCTCCGAGAACCCATTGTCTCGCACCCACAGAGAGACCTGGGAGCGCGGGCCCGACCCATTCGCCGCGCAACTTCCCACTCTCCAGCAAGGGAACATGCCGGCTTTCAAGTTTCGGAGCGCAACGCGCGGGGAGAGACCCTACTTGGTGCTCTTGCACACCGCCGAGGTACCCGCCGACGACGAATGGAGCGCCTACGTCGACGCGCTCTCGCACACGCTCGCCCTGGCCCGAGGCCGGGTGCACGCGTTCGTGGCCACGGACGGCGGCGGCCCCAATGCCGCGCAGCGCCAGAGGTTGGCCCATGCCATGACGCGCGGGGACGCCATCACGCACATCTTCACCACCGACGTGGTGCCCCGCGGCATCCTGACCGCCTTTCGCTGGGTCTCGCGGGCCCAGGCCGCCGCCTACGTGCCCCGCGACTTTCCCAGCGTCTGCGAGATGTGCGGGCTTCAGGCCAGCGACGTGCTTCAGGATTTTCGCCTTTCGGCCAGCGATTTTCCCGAGGTAAAGACGCTGGCCATGCTCGAGCGCGCCGTGCGTGAGACCCCGCAGGGCAACGTCGTACGCCTGCGCGGACAGTAAGGCCCGCTTTACCTGCGCGCTCGACTTCTCTATGGTCCGCGCATGGTATCGATTCCGTGCGGGAGTCTGCGCGGCGCTGTCCTGGGCGCGCTGTGTTTGTTGGCCGGCTGCGGCCGTCTCGGCTTCAACGCGCTCACCTGTGGCGACGGGCCTTCCTGCCGTGAGGTGCCATCCTCGGTGCACGGCGACGAGCGCGACGGATCGACCCAAGACGCCCCGGAGGATGCCGCAACCTCACCTGGAGACGGCGACGCCGGGCCCGATGGCCATGATGGCGGAAGCTCTCCCCTCACCGATGACGCTGGCTATCCACTCGAGCCCACTCCGCGCTGCGGAACGCTGGAGCTCCTGCGCGAAAGTTTCGCTGAAGTCGACGTCCAGGGGCGCTGGTTTTCGCTACTTTCGGGCGTTGCCCAGACCAGCGTTACCCATGAGCACCTGGTGCTCGCCGTGGGCGCGGGGCAGGGCACGGCCGAGGCCAGCTATCATGCACAGGCAGCCTATGACCTGCGCGACAGTGCCCTCCAGGTGGAGCTCCTGCGCGCAGACAGCCCCGTGAGCGGCGTGATGCTGCGCGACGGTAAGGGATTCGACCGCTTCAGCAAACCCATCACTTCCCAGCGAGGCGTGGCCCTGGCCGTGGTGGACGGCGAGCTCGTGGCCCTTACGGTTGTGGACGATAGCGAGCTCAACGTCGCCTCGGCGCCTTACGATGCCAGCCAGCATCGGCACCTGCGCCTGCGCGAGAAAGATGGCGTCATCCACTGGGAGACCTCCGCAAACGGTCAGAAATTTTCGACCTTTCATTCTCAAGCCGTGACCATGGACACAAGCCATGTGTACACCACGCTCTTCGCCCGTGGTGATGGAGCAGGCGATAGCGAGTCCTGGTTCGACAATGTGAATCAGAACGCCACAAGTTCCGTGGCCTACTGTCCGGTGAGCTCGCTCGAGGGCGACTTCGACGACGGTAAGCTCAGCTCGGCCTTCGTGCCCTGGAACGGCGCCGGCACCTGTACGGTGCGCGTGCTCGACGCGCGCGTGACCATGGACTTTCCGCCTGATTTTTCGGTGTGCGCACTCAAGAGCAGCGCCATGTTCAGCCTGCACGAAAGTGCCATCGCGTTCGAACTGCACACCCTTCCGGGCGATCCGTCGTTCGTCACGCGCGTGGAGCTTTCCGATCTGGCGGGCGACGAAGCCCTGCGGCTCGAGGTCGAGGGCGGCGAAACCCGCATGATCATGGTGCACGAAGGCCAAATGCTCTTCTCGGTGACACGACCTTACGATGCGCTCGCCCAGCGTTTCTTCCGTTTGCGCGAGAGCGATGGCCACAGCTACTGGGAGAGCTCGGCTGATGGCATCGGGTTCGAGGGGGTGGCCGATGTGGCCAACGTGCTCGCGCCCGTGCCGCTGTTCTTCTCGGCCTGGGGCTTCCAGGCGGCATCCGCGTCCGCCCGCGCGACCGTGAGCATCGACGACGTGAACCGGCTCTAACCTCGCCCAGTAAGGTTCGCGCAAGACATGACAGGGGTGTTTGCAGCCTGAAAGCTGTGCGGCATTGCGCCTCGCTTGCGATTTCAATCGAGCAAGGTCACTCAGGTCGGGCACCAACGCAGAAAAGTGCGTGCTAGTGTCGGAACGTGACCACGTGTTCCGCCGTTTCCAGCTCGGGCACACCCCGCGGCACAGGCATTCTTGCGCGCCGTGGCGAGCGAATGCGTATCCCTGAAAAGGGCCATTTCCTGACGCGTTTTTCGGGGAACCCATGAGCACGCCCACGTCCAACGGTGGCGAGGCGGTCACGCTCGAGAACTGCGAAGCGGAGCCCATTCACGTGCCCGCGGCCATTCAGCCGCACGGCGTCTTGCTGGCGGTGTCCGAGCCCGACCTCGTGATTCGTCACGTGAGTAACAACAGCGAGGCGCATCTGCGCGTCGCGCCGCGGAACCTCCTCGCGCAGGGCCTCGAGGCGGCTCTCGACGCGCCGAGTGTGGCATTGGTGCGCGAGCTCTGTGGGACCCACAGCCTGCGCGACGTGAATCCCATCAAGCTTCGGGCGCGCCAGCACGACGGCACGTTCGACGGCATTTTGCACCGCTCGGGCGACCTCTTGCTGCTCGAGCTCGAAGAGAGTCGCAGCGCGGGCGAGCTTACCTTTGGACAGTTTTATCGTCGCGTGCGCAAGGCCGTGGGCCGGCTGCGTGAGACCCAGCGCGTGATGGAGCTCGCGAGCTTCGCCACCGAAGAAGTGCGCAACCTGACCGGTTTCGACCGGGTGATGCTCTATCGCTTCGCGCCCGATGCGAGCGGCGAAGTCATCGCCGAGGCCAAGCGCGAAGACCTCGAGCCCTTCCTCGGCTTGCACTATCCCGCGTCGGACATTCCCGCTCAGGCCCGTCGCCTCTACCTGCTCAACTGGCTCAGACTCATCGTCGACGTCGACTACGTGCCCGCCGCGCTCGAGCCGCGCACGCATGCAACAACGGGCGAGCCCATCGACCTTTCGCACTCGGTGCTGCGCAGCGTATCGCCCATCCACTGCGAGTATCTGCGCAACATGGGCGTGCGCGCGTCCATGTCCATCTCGCTGGTGGTCGACGGTAAGCTCTGGGGCCTCGTGGCTTGTCATCACTACGAGCCGCGCTTCGTACCTTACGAAGCCCGTGCCGCCGCCGAGTTTTTGGGCGAGGCGCTTTCCTGGCAAATCGGTGCACGCGAGCGTAGCGACACCTTCGAGCGGCAAGCGGCCTCGCAGCGAGTTCTGTCGCGTCTCGTCGAGGAGATGAGCACCCACGCCAATCCCGTGATTGGCCTGGCGTCCGATCCATCGGGCGTGCTCGAGCTGGTGGGAGCCACCGGCGCAGCGCTTTTTTACGAAGGTAAGCACGTGTTGGTCGGCGCCACGCCCTCGCTCGGAGAGGCGCGTGCCCTCGTCACCTGGCTTTCGCGTGCAGACCCCCACGAAGTGCGGCCGGGAGTGTTCGTGTGCGATGCCCTGGCGCTCAGCTATTCCGATGCGCCGGTGCTCGACGGCGTGGCCGGCGTGTTGGCCGTGGCCGTGGCGGGCGAGCAAGGCGACTTCCTCATCTGGTTTCGCCCCGAAGTGGAGCAAACCGTCAATTGGGGCGGCGAGCCCACCAAGAACCTTACGGTCAAGGATGGCGTGGCTCGGCTGAGCCCGCGTGGCTCGTTCGCGCTGTGGAAAGAGACCGTGCGCGGGCGCGCCTTACCATGGGAGAGCTTCGAGGTCGATTTGGCCGTGGCCATGCGCAATGCCACCCTCGGCGGCATTCAAAAGCGCGCCGTGGAGCTCGCGCGCCTCAACGACGAGCTGCGGGCGTCGAACCTGGCCAAGGACGAGTTTCTCGCCACCATTTCGCACGAGCTGCGCACGCCGCTCAACTCCATGCTCGGCTGGCTGCACCTCATGGAAACCCGCGATTTGCCGCCGGACAAGCGTCAGCAAGCGCTCGAGACCGTCACACGCAATGCTCGCCACCAGGCCAAGTTGGTCGAAGACCTGCTCGACGTGGCGCGCATCACCAGCGGCAAGATGCGTCTCGACGTGCAGTCCGTGAATCCCCTCAGCGTGGTGGAGCTGGCGGTGGAGTCGGTGCGGCCCACTGCCGATGCCAAGGGCGTGCGCCTTCAGGTCATCCTCGACCCGAAGGCCGGGCCCATCTCGGGCGACCCGCAGCGCCTCCAGCAGGTGATCTGGAACCTGCTCACCAATGCCATCAAGTTCACGCCCAAGCTCGGTAAGATCCGCATCAGTCTCTCGCGCGTCAACTCCTCCATCGAAATCTCGGTGGTCGACGACGGTTCGGGCATTTCGCCCGAGTTTTTGCCGCACGTGTTCGAGCGCTTTCGTCAGGCCCAGGGCGACTCTCGTCGCGTGCACAAGGGCCTCGGGCTCGGCCTGGCGGTGGTGAAGAACATCGTCGAGCTGCACGGGGGGCAGGTGACTGCGTCGAGCGACGGCGAGGGGCGCGGTGCCGCGTTCGTGGTGCGCCTGCCGCTCGCACCCGTGCGTGCCGAAGTGCAAGGCGAGCATCCCGAAGCCGACGCGCCGGGACGTGCGCCAGAGCTTCCGCAGCTCCATGGCTTGCGTGTGTTGGTGGTGGACGACGAGCGGGACGCGGTCGACTTACTATCGGCCATGCTCACCCGTTTGGGTGTTCAAGTGAGCACGGCCAACTCGGCCTTCGACGCGTTCGAGCTGCTCCAGAGCACCGAGCAAGACGTGCTCGTGTCCGACGTGGGCATGCCCGGCATGGACGGGTTCGATCTCATCCGCCGCGTGCGCGGGCTTTCACCCGAGCAGAACGGTCACATTGCGGCGGTGGCTCTCACCGCCTTCACGCGTGCGCAAGATCGCGCGCGCGGCTTTCTGGCAGGCTTCGATGTGTACCTGCCCAAACCGGTCGACCCGAGTGAGCTCACGGCACTACTCGTGAGCCTGGCAGGGCGCCTCGACCGACGCACCCCTGTGCCAGTGGTCGATCGCCCCCGCAGCGTGCCGCCGCCCCGCGGTGAAATCCAGGAGACCATGACGGGCGTGCGTGTGCTGCTCGTGGAGCGCGAGCAGCTCGAAGTGCGCGAGATCCTGGCGGGTGCCCTGCGCCAAACGGGCGCCATCGTCGAGGTCGCGGGCTCGGCCGAGGCCGCCCACGCGGCGGCGCGCCGCTTTCGTCCCGACCTTTTGGTGGCCGCGAGCTCCTTGCCCGATGTCGATGGATTTTTGCTGCTCAAGCAGCTGCGCACCAATGGTTCCGAGGGCGGCGGCTGGATTCCTGCGGTGGCGCTGCTCAGCGAAAACGACGAGGTGCGGCGTGCATTGCTCGCCGGCTACCAGCTTCAGGTGGTAAAGCCCGTGGAGCCGGAGCGGCTGGTGGCACGCATCGTACGTCTGGTGGGTTGGAGCGTCAGGCGCTGATGCGTCGATGACTGGAGGAGGCATGAGCGTGGGAGAAGACTTCGCGGACGAGCGCCTGTCCACGGGGGTTTCGGGACTCGACGTGTTGCTCGATGGCGGTCTCATCAAAGGTGGCGTGTACCTGGTCATGGGCCGCCCCGGCACGGGCAAAACCACGCTCTGCAATCAGCTGTGTTTCGTGCAGGCCCAGGCGGGCGCGCGCGCCGTGTACGTCACGCTTTTGGCCGAGACGCACTCGCGCATGCTGCGCAACCTGCAGTCGTTCAGCTTTTTTCACGCCGAGCTCATCGGTAGTTCTGTGCTCTATCTCGGTGGCTACCTCGTGCTGCGTGAGCGACGCCTGAGCGGGCTGATGAACATGGTAAGGCAGGTGCTCAACGACGAACAGCCCACGCTGCTGGTCATCGACGGTCTCAAATCTGCGCAGACGCTCGGCGAGGCGGACATCTCGCTCAAGGAATTCGTGGCCGAGCTGCAGGTGGTGGCCGACATGTCCGGCTGCACCACGCTGCTCGCGGCCAACATGATCTCCGAAGACGCCACGGCTTCGGAGCACTCGATGGTCGACGGTCTGATCGAGCTCAGCCTCAAGCGCACCGAACAGCGCACGTTTCGCGAGCTCGAAGTGCTGAAGTTTCGCGGTGCCAACCACTTTCTTGGCTGCCACGACCTGGAGATTGCCACGAGCGGCATCATCGTCAGGCCGCGCACGGAGCTCTTGCTCGCCAAGCAAGTTCGGCCCGCCTGTCGCTCGTCGGGCCAGCGGGTAGATACGGGCGTGCCCAACCTCGACGACATGTTGGGTGGTGGCCTGCTCTCGGGCAGCACCACCATGCTGCTGGGCTTTGCGGGCAGCGGTAAGACCATGTTGGCCCTGCATTTCCTCGAAGCAGGCGCAAAAAAGGGCGAGCCCTGCCTGTACTTCGGCTTCTACGAGTCGCCCTTGCGCTTGCTCGAGTCGGCTGCGAGCGTGAGCTTGTCGCTCGAACAGCGCATCGAGAACAAGCACTTGCACATCGTGTGGCAGCCCCCGCTCAAGTATGGGCTCGACTGTCTCGCCGAGCGCCTGCTTTCGCTGGTCGACATGCACGGTATTCGGCGCGTGGTCATCGATGGGCTCGACGGCATCCGTCAGAGCGCCACCTATCCCGAGCGTTCCATCCGCTTCGTCACCGCGCTGGTCAACGAGCTGAGGGCCCGCGACGTCACCTTGCTCATCACCGAAGAAACGCAGAAGTTGTTCGGTCCCGAGGTCGAGGTGCGCATCGAGGGCATGTCGGCGCTCGTGGAAAACATCCTGTTGCTCGAGTACGTGGACATGGGCGGTGAGCTCAAGCGCCTGTTCTCCATCGTCAAGCAGCGCTCGAGCGGCTTCGATACCTCCATTCGCGAGCTGTGCATCACCGACCAGGGCATCACGCTGGCCACCGATGGGCACAGCGCGCGAGAGATCATGCTCGGCTTCGACAAGCACAAGCCGCGTGCCCAAAAGCGCGCCCTCCGGCGCCATTCCTCCACCCTGCGCGGAGGGGCTCGCGGACGCTCGCGATGACCGTGGCCCTGGTCGTCGACGACGAGTTTGCGGTCCTCGAGGCACTGTCCCGAGCGCTCGAGGCCGAAGGCTATGTCGTGAGCACGGCCAGTGACGGCGTGTTGGCGCTCTCCGTGCTCGAGCAAGAAACCGTAAGCTTCGTGCTGTGCGACCGCACCATGCCGTTCATGGGCGGGCTTCGCCTGCGAGCAGCCATGCTCTCCCGTGACAGCATGCGCGACATCCCGTTCGTCTTGATGGCGCAGGTTTTCGAAAACGTGGACCCTGCCCTCGGTCTTACGGTATTGCGCAAGCCCGTGCGTCTACCCGCCCTGCGTGCCGTGCTGGCCAACCTGCCGGCTCCCTGAATGGTCAGGTCTGCATGGCTGCCGAAACGGCCACGGGCAACCACGCCTTCATGGCTTCGAATGTCGCCCGGGCCGCGTGCACCACCTGGTCGTGCTCGGCGTGGGACACGTGGGCGCTCACGCTCTTGCGAAAGCTCGTCCACATGGCCCCAGTACGCGTGCCGTAGCAGGTGAGAAAGCCATGGGCCCGGGCCAACACTTCGGGAAGGTTCGCTTCGAGCTGGCGATGGACATACTGTCCGCCCAGGGTGGAGCCTTCGAGCACGTACAGGGCACCGAGTGCGTCGTTCACGCCCGACAATGCCGGCAGGCGCTGGCAGCGCGGGTGCGCGGTGGCACCCTCGTCGAGTGCCGCCAGGTCTTCCCCGAGCAGAGGTGCCTTCTGGCGCTGGGCCAGATCTGGCAACACCGCGCTCAGGCCCGGTAACTCCGCGAAGCGCGCCTCCATGGGTGCATGAAAGCCCCACATGGCCGCGAGAAACGCGCGATAGCTCGCGAGCGTGACGTCTTTTCCCAAATTGGGAGCGAGTGCCTCGACCTCGCGGTGTTGCGCGCTCGTTTCGTCACGCAGGCGTTGGAACAGATCGTCCTGAGTGTTCATGGCGGCCCTGAGCGGTATACGCCTCGAGCCTCACTGCATCAACCACTCAGATTGCGGACGGTCATTCTTGCGTGAAGCTGATGGTGCGGAGGCGCAGTGAGCTCGCGCTGAGCTCGAGCACTTCGTACTCGAACTTGTAGGTCTTGTGGCGGAAGGGCTCGTAGTACCAGGCGGAGATATGGTTCTTCGTGCGCGTGTACTTGCCGCCGAACCAGTAAATGCTGCCGTTGACCGCAACCACCTTCTTGCCGAAATTGCCCTCGGCGTCGAACGTGAACTCGTCGTGGTGGCCTGCGCCGGGCACGGGCGTTTCGATGGGCACGAGCTGCTCCACGCCGCCGCCGGTGCCCTCGGGATGCACGTGCCAGTGCCGGTTCAGCTGACTCCAATTGACGTCAGCGTACTCGACACTCAGGTACGTGGCCTGTCCGCCCACCTTCTCCTTGGAGTCGATGAACAGGTTGTTCTGAATGTCTTCGAGCAAGAAACTCACCTCGCTCTCGCCCTGGCCGAGTGCGGCCGTCACCAGCGAGGTCACGTCCAGGCGATTCACCTTGGTGACATCCACCTCGAACTCGCCGAACAAGGTGGCCGCGGGGGTGGTCAGCCAGGTGACGGTGTTCTCGCGCCAGGCCTTACTATCGTTCACCTTGGCCAGCGAGAACTTGCCGAGGTTTCCACCGGGCGCCCACATGGCAGGCATCACCAGTTCTACCTTCTTGACCAGCAGCGTGTCATCGAGCGACGAGATGTCGTAGCCAAACAGACCACGGCTGTCGTGGTGATAACCCGCCACGTCCACCGTGGAGGCCGAACCGAAGTTGCGGTCGGCCGAGGGCCCGGTGCCGAGGCTCGCATAGATGAGGCTCGCATCCTTGGTGACGTCGAGCTCGAGCGTCTTCACCGCGCGGTAGTCGTATCCGACCCACACCTGCTCCTGAGGGCCAGGCGTGAACACGCCCGGCGAGTTGGGCAGGTACGAATAGAAGCGATATTCGACATGGTCACCGTCGCGATAGCCCGTGCGCGAAAACGAGTAGGTGGTGGTGCCATCGAACTGCACGTGCGCCGTCTTGGTGATGTCCACGGCCACGTTCTGGATGCCGTTCTGGCGCGCAAACACCTCCACGTATTTCTGATTGCTGGGCAGCGTGACCAGGAAGCGCAGCTGGCCGTCGCCGAGGTCGCACAGGGCCGTGCGGTTGAGCGCTGGCTCGGGACAAACCACGAGGGCCGAGCTCGAACCGGCGAGCATTTCGGCGTCATCATCGGCCACATCGGCAGCCTGGCAGGCCACCAGCGCAGGCAGCGCGGAGGCGAGGGCGAGCTTTCTGAACAGGGTCATGGTGAGGTCCTTGGGCATGAATGCGGTATCGATTCCACATTTAGAGTCGAGGCGCACGCGGACCTTCGCGCGGGGCCGTGATTTTTCTGGCTTGTGGGGGTGGGGAGGCGCCGAGAACGCTCCAATTGCCGCGCACGTCGGGCTCCGTACGGCCATGTGCGGCGCCCGAGCTGGAATGCCCGCACGAACGGCCAGGACCCGGAGCGTTCGTTCTTTGGGCCCGTTCGCTTCAACTCGAGTCGGTGTCGCCTCCACTCTACCTGCAGGGACAGGGGAGACCGTGCCGCACGCACGGAAGAAGGGCGACCATGCGCACAGGGGCTCTGAGCGGCTCGGGACGGTCGGCGACCAAAAAGATTGGTGCACGGAGGTGGTGCTTACTCATCACCCTCATGTGTGGCTACGGATGTAGCAGCGGACTCGACGGCCCCGCACCCAAGATTGCGGCAAAGGCCGGCAAGCTGGCAGTGGAACCGGGCATTTTGTGTGCGGACCAACGGGAGACCGACGTCACGCTGCACGGTAAGGGATTCTCCCCCGTGCCCATCGATGTGCCCGACCATCCACGCATCGCCATCCCCGATGTCAGTCTGATTCGCAAAAGGACGCTCGACGGGAAAACCGAGAGCGAGGAGACCGTCGTCTACAGCGGAGATCCGACGCGGACGACCAATCTCGAGCTCCTGAGCTGGCGCAGTCAGACAGAGATGCACCTGACGGTCAACCAAACGCTTACGCGAGGCACGGCCTCGGGCGCGCTCGAAGCCGGCATGTACGATGTCCGGGTCAAGAATCCGAACGAGAAGCATGACCAGCTGCTCGGTGCCCTGGCGGTGGTGAAGAAGCCGGAGCTCACGGCCATTTCTCCCAGCATCGTCTGTCTCGAACAAGACGCGCGAGAGGTGGGCCTCGAGGGCACGACCTTGCTCGACATCGACGGCCACAGGCCGACGGTGAGTGTGAAAGGGGTCGACACTCCCTTTCCCATCGGCGCGCTCGATCGCTGCAAAAAGGTGGCGCACGAGCACCTAAAAGCGTCGTTTTGCACGCACGCGACCCTCTCGCTGCCCAAGGAGAGCCTCGCGGTCGGCGTGCACCGTATTACGCTGACCAATCCCGAAACCGCTGCCTGCCACAGCGAAGAGCCGGTCGATCTACGCGTGGTGCCTGCGCCCACCATCTCTGGCGTCAATCCGCCTGTCGCCTGCAATCTCGATGGCGTGCAGCAAATCGTGATTCAGGGTAGCGGTTTCTTGCGCATCGACGCCAAGCCGCCCACGGTCATGCTCGCCGGCAAGGCGGCGCCCGTGAAAGATCTGAGTGGGTGCAAGTCACTCGCCACCACGGGCCACGAGGTGGAGAGTTGCACCGGCGTGGTGCTCGATGTGGAAGTCATGGCCTTTCCAGTGGGCGATGTGGCCGTGAACGTGACCAATCCCGAGCCCGCGGGCTGCGCAGCGAGCGGCAGCGCCGTGTTCCGGGTGGCCGGGCCGCCCACCATCACGGCCGTTGCACCCACCGAGATTTGCAACGGCATTGCTTCGCAAGTCACCATCACCGGCACGGGCTTTGACCCCGCGGCACAAGTGCTGATCAACAGCACGTCCGCAAGTAAGGTCGAGGTCGTCAGCGACATGGAGATCATCGCCACGGTGGACGCCGGGCTTGCGCCGGGCAGCTACGACCTTACCGTGACCAACGTGGGCAGCTGCACGGACAAGTCTGCCGGCGTCCTGAGCGTCGACAGCTCTCCCATCGTGTTCTTCGTCGACCCACCCGTGACCTATAGCGGTATGCCGGTGGAGGTGACCATCTTCACGTCGGGACTCTCGAGCAAGGCCGCCAAGGTAGAGCTGCTGCACGAGGATGGCACCACCAAGGTAGCCATCACCAGCTTCGACAGTCCGACCAAGCCAAACAAGATTCTGGCGCAGGTGCCCGAAGGCTTGAAGGCGGGCAAGTGGGATGTCTACGTGACCGATGCGGGGGGCTGCCCCGGCGTGCTGGCCAAAGGCCTTACGGTGACCGACACACTCAAGGACACGCTCGTCACTGCCATCAAGCCGAGCTACGTGTCGCCCAATGCAGCAACCGCGGTCACCATCACTGGTGCGGGCTTCGTGCCGGTGCCTCGCGTGTACCTGACGCCTTCGGCGGGTAGTGGCGCTGCCCAGGCTCTCTCGGCCGTGGAGACGGCTCCGGGCGGCGATGCCCTTACTGCGGTGGTACCGGCCGGCCTCACGCCCGCCACCTACGACCTGATCGTCGTCAATCCCGATGGCAACGTCGACGTGCTCGACCAGGGCGTGACGGTCACGGCCGACGAACCGCCCGTGGTGGCTTCGGTGACCCCTGCGTCTTTGCCCTCCAATGCCACCGGCAAGAACGTCACCATCTTTGGCACGGGCTTCAAGGCCGATCTTACCGTCGTGCTCGACTGTCTGACCACGAGTGGTGCGCGCGTCACCGTGCCCACCACGGCCGCGACACCGACCGGTGGCGGAACGTCGGTCGTCGTGACCCTTACTATGTCCAATGGCACACCGAGTGCTCCCGACGCGGGCAGCGTGTGTCTGGTGCGTCTGACCAATGCAGATGGCGCATTTTTCGAGTACTCCGCATTCTCGGTCACCAACTCGTCGCTCAATCTGTCGCCCTGGACCGATTCGACAGAGCTGACGACGGCACGGCGTGCGCTGTCGCTGGTCGCGGGCCGCCCCACCAACACGAGTCGCTATCTCTACGCGATTGGCGGTGACGCGGGCACGGCGAATGCGCCCACCACGCGCGGCAGCTCGGTGTTCAAGAGCATCGATTCGACCAACGTGGACGTGTTTGGCGGACTCGACGCCTGGACCGCGCAGCGCAATGAGCTTCCATCACAGCGCACCGGCGCTGGCGCCGTGACCATCGGACGCTTCGTGTACCTTCTGGGTGGGCACGATGGGACCAGCGCCGTGGCAACGCTGCTGCGAGCGCAGATTCTCGACCCCCTGGCGGCGCCCACGCTGACCGACCTCGACGCCGCGCTCGGCGATGGCAGTCAAGGCCTGACGGGAGGACTCTACTATTACCGTGTCGCGGCCGTATTCCCGGGCAGTGACGCAAGCAATCCCGGCGGTGAATCGCTATCGGGCGACCTCCTGCCCGTCCAACTGCCCGATCGGAAGGAGAAGATTGTTCTTACTCTTTCCTGGAGCGAGGTGACGGGCGCTCACGGCTATCGCCTCTACCGGTCACCCTCGCCCGATGCGAGCGCTGGCTCGCTGGAACTCGTGGGCGAAGTGACCTGTGGAGCGGGCGCCAACGATTTGTGCGATTGCGGGGCCGATGCGACGCAATGCGCACTGGCCGACGCAGGAACGGCGACCACTCCTGGTCAAACTCCGCTGCCCGCAGGCTCGCTCGGCATCTGGCATGCCGTCGATGGCGCGCGCTGCACTTCGGGAGACTGTCTGCTGGGCAAGGCACGGGAAGGTCTGAGTGTCACCGCCGTGCAGAATCCGTCGACTCCCGGCACCTGGTATCTGTACGGGTTTGGCGGCCGTGATCAAACGGGCGCTCACCTCGACAGCTATGAAATTGCCACCGTTAGCGTCGCCCCGAATGGCTCCCAGACCGTGGGTGACTTCGTGGGCGGCGGCGACACGCTGAGCACGCCGCGCGCGGACTTCGCGGTGTGGGTGATGAGTAAGAACAACTCCAATGTCATCGCGAGCTCGGTCACGCCCAGTGACGTCTGGGTGTACGTGGGCGGCGGCCGCACCACGGGCGATGCGACGAGTCAGACGCTCGAAGCGGGCAAGCTGGGCGCCAATGGCGACCTCGGCACGTTTGCATCGACGGACTCGTTGAAGGGCGCGTTGGTCGGTTTTGCAGCCGGCGCATCCAACGATCAGCTCTACACGTTCGGAGGCGTTTCGGGCAGCGCCGACGGCACCAGCGCATCGTTGTGTGATGGCTCCGGAAGCTGCGCGCCGCTGCCCGATCTCAGGTCGGGTGCGTTCAACGCGCTGGGCGCGGCCACCACCCAGCGCATGTTCATGGGCGCCACACAGGAGAGTGCATTCTTCTTCTTGGCGGGCGGCCATGACGGCACTCAGACCCTGGTCACCAGCGAACAGACCGTCCAATGAGGAGAGAGAACGTGCAAGGGACATACATACGATGGCTGTTCGTATCCATGGTCGCTTCGGCACTCGCGGTGTCGAGCGCGCTTGCCCAGGACGCCGCTCCAGGCGAGTCCGAAGCGGAACCCGTGCAGAGCGACACCGGGCCAAGTTACGAGCGCGGCGGTCTGGCGGGCGCGGGTCTCGTACTCGGTGCGAAGGCCGGCGGAGGCTTCAGTCAGGCGTTTGGCGACCTTGGTTCGTCGTTTCTTACGCAGTTGGAGATTGGCTACACGCTACCTGTCATGCATCGCTCGCTGGAGGTGTTCGTCGCAGGTGGCTACACGCAGCCCAAGGCCACCGGCAAGAACATCAACGACAGCAGACTGCCCGGGCCGGCCAGCTACACACTCAAGCAGCAAGAAGCCATGGTCGACCTGGGCTTACGGTATCGTGTGCGGCTCGACAACCCATGGCTGCGTCCTTACGCGGCGCTCGGACCGCGCCTTTACATGACGCGCACACAAATCTCTGGACGGGCCGGTGGCCAGAGCTTCGGAAACAATAGTGAGACTCAGACGCGCGCGGGGGTGTTTGGTGCCGTCGGTGGCGAATTCTACCTCGGGCCAGGCGCGCTGCTCGTCGAGCTGTCCATGGCGTGGGCCAAGCTCGACGGCTACGTCATGCGCAACACCAGCATGGGGGCCATGGGGGCGAGTCTCGGCTATCGCATCTTCATCTGAGCTCAGTTGACGTCCGTTGCAACCTCGACGAAGCGCAGCTGTGCGAGCTTGCGAACAACAAATCGCGAGACACGTTTTCAAACCTCGACCGGCCTGAGTTCGGTGCCGTCCGCACGCGCCACGCCTTACGACCCAGAGGGGACCTCGAACGTGAACGCAATCACGTCCCCCCTCCACCGACCCGATGCCGCGCCGCCATGGGCGCGCGCAATCTCGCGCACGATGTGCAAACCCAAGCCCACACCCTCAGCGTGCTTCGTGCCCTGCACGTAAGGGTCGAAGAACTCCTCGATGCGTTCGTCGGTCACGACCGCGCAGGCGTTCTCGACAGTAACGGATGCATGTCCCTCGTGGTGGCGGAGCTTGAGCGACACCCAGCCCGAGCCGTACTTCACTGCGTTGCCGAGTAAGTTGGAAATCGCCTGTGCGAGACGCATGCCGTCCCACATGCCTTGCAGGGTCGTGGGGAGCTCCGCAGAAAAAGCGACCTTGGGATAGCTCGACTGAAAGTCGGCCACGAGCTCGGTGCAGATGGCGCTCAAGTCGACATGCTCGCGGTTGAGTCTAACGTGGCCTGAGGCCATGCGGGCCGCCTCGAGGACGTCGTTGTTGAGCGCCTGGAGACGTTTCGCTGCGCGAGCGATGCGTTGGGCAACGGTGTGCACGTGCTGGTCTGAGTGTTTCTCCAGCACCGCGGCGGCAATGGAGATGACGGAGAGCGGCGTGCGCACGTCGTGGGCAAGCACCGCTAGATGGCGGTCCTTGATGCGCAGGGCATCAAGGTGACGCTGGTTTTCCTGCTCCTTCTCGAACAGCTTGACGAAGGCCGTGACCTTGGCTTTCAGCACGGGTGGGTGCAGCGGCTTCTCGATGAAGTCGATGGCACCGAGCGCATAGGCCTGCTCGACGGTGTGGCGCTCCCAATCCCGTGACGTGAGGAAGATGACCGGCGTGGTGCGTGCGCGGTCGATGGTGCGCAAGCGCTCTAGTGTTTCGAAGCCGTCCATCTCGGGCATCATGATGTCGAGCATCACCAGGGCGAAGGTGCGTTCGGCGGCGAGGCGAAGGGCGACCTCCCCGCGGTCGGCACGCACGAACTCGCAACCCAGATCGGAGAGGACCGCTTCGAGTGCGAGGAGGTTCGCCGGGTTGTCGTCGACTGCCAGCACCGGTGCAGGTGTGGGCGCCATCTGGGGAGGGTTGCTCTCGATCCGTACTGTCACACGGTGTCCGGCTTCGCAGGTCCACAGAAGCTCACGTGGAGAAGCCAGGGGAGACTGGCACGGGGGGATGACCATTGCGAGTTGGAAAGCGGCACCGGCTTGATGATTAGGTAAAGCCAAGCCCGAGCGTTTGGTTTTCCCGAATCAGCCCTCTTGCTCCTCAGTGTCGATGGCTTCGCGTGCTCCCGCGATCAGCTTTTCCACCGCCTCGCGCACCAGTTCCATGGCATCGCCCGAGTGAAAGATGGCGTGAACTCCGGCGTTGGCGGTGGGCACCTTGGCAATCGCCTGTACACTGCCTTGCTTGATGGCTGCGCGCGCGATGGTGCGCGGCACGAACGCGACAAACGAACCGCGCCGCACTGCCTCGAGCATCAACAGGGTGTCGTCGAGCTCGCCTGCCCGTCGAGGGAAGAGTCCTCGCTCCTTCAAGAAGGATTCGACCTCCCAATGGAACACGGAAGTGGGGCGATACTCGAGGAGCGCCAGGTTGTCCCAGTTTGCGAGGGGCTCGATGTCAACGGGGGCCACTGCGACCAGCGTCGGACTGTGGATGAGCCGGGTTTCGATGCCGTTGCCAACATCGCCGAGTGGTTCGGTCTCGCCCACCAAGAGGTCGAGCTCGTAGGCGCGCAAATCGCGCAAAAGATCGTTGAAATCCCCTGTTCGAATCGAGGGACGGCACTGGTCTACCGTAAGAAGCGGCATCAAGAAGTCGGCGGCCATGGTGCGCGAGATGGCTGCGCTGACGCCGACTCGCAGCGTAATGCTGGCTCCCGCGTCCGCGTGGCCGAGGGATTCCATGAGCCGCTGACTGGCAAGAAACATCTGCGAGGTGTGCTCGTAGGCATCCCGGCCCGCCTGGGTGAGCTTCAGCCCGCCGCCGCTGCGGTCGAAGAGTTGGGCCCCGACGGCGCGCTCGAGCAAGCGTATTTGCTCACTCACGGTCGGCAGCGTCACGCCGAGGCGCTGGGACGCCGCCTTGACCGACCCTTCGGAGGCGGTGACGTGAAAGTAGTACAAGTGGTTGAAGTTCAGCATGGGGCCACGATAATACCCATCGCGCATGTCTCTCGCATCCGTTGCGAACTGCGTCGGGCCATCACCATGGCTGCCGAACGAGCGCGGTGAGGGAGCGGCGCGAACCGCTGGCGAAGCGGAGAACTGTCAGTCCCTGGCGCGATAGACGGCTACCCTCAGGGTGACGATGTCGTCCGCAACGTGCACGGTAGAGGGCACCACGACTCCGTCCTCCCTGACGAGCACGACGCGGCGAGATCGGTGTCAGGCCGCACTTGAAGGCGCACAAGCACAAAGCTTTCGCGACAGCGCCTTGGCCAGCGAGATGCGCCGCCCTTTGTCCTCGACCCGTTGGTACAAGGAGTTCGAAGTCGGCGAAGTACGTGACCTTACCGATGGATAGTTCAGGCTTCGTAGTCCGCGGCGCAAATCGTGAAATTCGATCGTGGACGTTTGCGACGAAGGTGCCTCGTGGATGAGGCGTGCCGAAAAGACGCCTACTGTGCGCAGGTATGCTGCATTTCGGTTGAGTGAGCGTTTTAGCTGGGACGAATCTTTCAACCCACGGCAGATGAAGATGCTCTATTGATGTGCAACCTTACGATCGGGCGAACCGCCCAAACCGTAAGTTCGCCAGAGGGGCTCATGCTCTGTGTTCGTGAACGCTTTCATCGTGACATGTGCGCTCGTCGCTCACTTGCGATGGTGCCGCGCACGGAAGCCGCACGTAGGCCACGCGTGTCTTCGCGCCGTGACCTCCGGAGGGCGTTTGCGGGGAGTTTGCAGGAAGAACACGGAGCAAGGCGGCTCGGGCGTTACCATGGATGGTGCGAATACCATCGCAGCGCGCGCTAGTAGGAGGCGTCTTGGAAGTCGGTCGCATCATTGGAGGGAAGTATCGGCTGCAGCGCGAAGTGGGCGCATGCGGCGCGGTGTGGGCAGGCGAGGACCTGACGCTTGGACGAACGGTTGTGCTCCACTTCATGCGGGCCTCCGACGGCGTCGATACCACGTCCGGGCAGTTCCTCGGGCGGGCCAAGAGCGCAGCGCGCATCAAGCATCGCGGTGTCGCTCAAGTGTTCGACTTTGGCATTGTCGAAGATGGACTCGTCTACTGGGTGCGAGAGCCGGTGGAGGGGCGGCCACTCGCCGATTGCATGCTCACGGAGCACGCCTGGGAAATGTCCGAAGTGGTGGAGTTCGCCATCGACTGCCTGGATGCGCTCGAGGCGGTGCATCAAGCTGGCATCGCAGTGGCTGACCTGAGCGCAGAGAACGTGCTCGTCGTGCAGCAGGCGAACGAGCGCCATCCGAAGCTGGTCGAGCTTGGCATCGCGAAGACAGGCGACGGTCCGTCCGACCTTAACCGCATGGGCGTCATACTGTTTCAATGGTTGACGGGAGTCGTTCCAGTTCCGGGAGACGCCAATGGTGGGGCCGCGGCGCAGCTCAAGGCCGCACGCCCGGACCTCGGCGAAGACTTGGTAAGAGTGGTGGCTCGTGCGCTTTCGGGACATCCACAAAAGCAGTTCCGGAGTGCGCGTGAAATGCGCGACGCCTTGGCTGCCCTTTCGCCTTTGCTCACGGGCGCGTCGCCCGTGGCGAAGGTGGCGTCAGATTGGGCTGTGCCGAACGACCCAAACGGTAAGGACGACGAACTCTTGGAGTATGCCGCGTCCGCGTCGCTCGACGATGATGGCGAGGAAGTTCGCCTGCCGCTCACGGGGCTTGGCCCATTTGCTGAAAAGCGTTGGATGATCGCCGCCGCGGCGGTGGCGGTGCTCGTCGTCATGGTGCCGTGGCTCAAGAGCTCGAACCCCGGGCACGTCAGCGCAAAAAGCGAGCAGACATCTCCACCGCCACTGGTATCAGCGGCCCCCGCACGCCCTGAAGCGCCCGTGATGGCGGCCGCACGGCCCACGCCCGTCGCCGAGCAGCCCAAGCCGGCGCCCGTGACACCCGATGCCACGTTGGCCGCTGCGGCCAACGCTGAGGTTGTTCGGCCTCCGCAGCATGTCGCGCCGGAGCCCGAGGAGAGCGTGAAGGTCGCAACGGACATTCGACCGCCCGTTGCAGCGCAACCAGAAGCGCACCGACGCTCAGGGGGGCATTCGGCACACCACAGGGCATCGTCGAGCCACGCGGGAGCGTCAGAGGCGCGCGCCTCTGCGGAGCCGCGTACGGCCAAGAAGCGAGCAGACGAAGGATTCGTGCGCACGCTAGATTTTTGAAAGCGCGGGGGGCCGCGGTGGGGTTTCTGATGCGATGGCTTTGCGTATGCGTGTTGTGGTGGGGCGGAGTATTCGCGCTCGTGCCGCTAGCCAATGCTCAGGACCAGGACGCTGCACGCTCGGCGGCCGCTCGCGCCATGTTCGAAGAGGGCGTGAAGTTCGTCGATGCGCACAATTGGCCAGACGCCGCCGACCGCTTTCGCCGCGCACTCGCGCTGCGCGATTCGCAGGTCATTCGCCACAACCTGGCGACTGCGCTGCTTCGCCAGGGCCTCTTGGTCGAAGCCTCGGAGCTCTTCCGTCAGGTGCTTCGCGACCCATCGGTCGACGCCAAGGTGCATGAAGAGGCTCAGCGTGAGCTCGATGCGCTCACCCCACGCATCGCCAAGCTTACGATTCAGCTCGAAGGAGAACCGGCTGGCACCGAGATTACCGTGGATGACCGGCCGGTCGCCGATGTCCAGGTGGGACTCGCCATGCCCATGGACCCGGGCGTACACGTGGTACGGGCGAAGCGAGACGACCAGGAGCTCGACACTCAGGAGGTCTCCATCGCCGAGGGGGCCGAGGAGACGGTGACCTTACGCTTGGTGCCCCCGACCCTTGTGGCGACGCCGGAGCAGGCTGCCGCCACGGTCAGCCCGGCGCGCTCTCTGTCGCAACCCTCGGTGGCGACCAAAGAGGATCAAGACCCGCACGATCGACAGCGCGCGAAGCGGCTGTGGTGGGGGATCGGCAGCGCAGCTGTGGTAACGGTGGCCATCGTCGTGGTGAGCGTGGTCGTGGCCAGTCGCTCCGATCACACGAAGCGCTACGACGGCGATTTCAATCCCGGCTCGCTGTCGGTCGAGGTGCCTCGATGACCGCCCATGGCGTCGCGCGCTGGCTTCTTGCGCTGCTCTGCGCGAGCACGCTCTTCGCCTGCCAGCCTTCTGGCACGACGCAAATCGAGGTCACCATCGACTCTGACCTGACGGTTCCGACAGAGCTCGACCGGGTGGTGATGGATGTGCTCGGCGTGAAGACGCTGACCGCCGAAGCAGACCTGACGGAAGAAGGGCTGCCGCGCACCATCGGGCTGTACCACGGCGCGGGACCGCTCGGCCCGTTCGCGGTGAGAGTGAGCGGATTCAAGGGCACCACGCTGGTGATCGAGAAGACAGTGGAGACCAGCTTCGTCGAAGGTAAGACCACGAAGCTTCTGATCCTCCTCGAGCGAGCCTGCAAGGACCTGCGCTGTGCAGATGGCCAGACCTGCGACGAGGGCACCTGTCACGACGTGCGCCCCGACGAAGACGGCGGAGTGTTGCCGCAGCCAGCCGACGATGGGGGCGTGATCGATCCCGATGCGGGAACAGAGACGACGGCGGACGGCGGAATGCCCAGCGTCTGTGCCGAGGGCTACGTGGGTAGCGACGCTGCGCACTGTCACGACCTCGACGAGTGCAAAGCCGGCAAGGCGACCTGCGATATCCTTACGGAGTGTGTGAACAGAGCCGGTAGCTTCGACTGTACAGCGTGCCCTGTGGGCTACACCGGCGACCCGAAGGTGGGCTGCCAAAGCGTCGATGAATGCGCGGCCGGTACAGATCGCTGTGACCCCGAGAGCCCCTGCACCGACACGCCCACTGGCTACGTCTGTGGCGACTGTCCCATGGGCTACACCGGGGATGGTAAGGACGGTTGCGTGGACATCGACGAGTGTGCGCTCGGAGCTTGCGACACACTCACGTCGTGCGCCAACACTTCGGGTGGCTTCACCTGTGCTGCATGCCCCGAGGGCTACGCAGGAACGGGCGAGACATCCTGCGAAGACATCGATGAGTGCGCCGATGGCAGCGACACGTGCGACCCGTTGACCGCCTGCGTGAATCGGGCGGGCGACTATGAATGCACTGCCTGTCCCGCTGGCTACCGAGGGGATGGTCGGAGCGGGTGCAACAATATCGACGAGTGCGTCGAGTCCATCGCCACCTGCGGTTCACTGCCCTGCGTCGATACGGAGGGTGGCTACGAATGTGGCGACTGCTCCGCGGGATACAACGGCACGGAGCAGGGCGAGTGCGTGGACATCGACGAGTGCGCCTCTGCATCGGCCTGTGATCCGCTCACGACCTGCCAAAACAAACCGGGCACATTCGTTTGTTCTGCGTGCCCGCACGGCTACACGGGCAACGGTAAGACGTCTTGCGAAGACATCGACGAGTGCGGCAACGGCACCCATACCTGTGATCCGCTGACTCAGTGCGTCAACGACGACGGCAGCTATCACTGTACCAAATGCCCCGCTGGCTACACCGGCGACGGCCTGAGCGGCTGCACCAACGTCGATGAATGTAGCGCCAAGACCGACCACTGCGATGCGCTGAGCTCCTGTCAGGACACCCCCGGGAGCTATGTGTGCGGCGACTGTCCGGCCGGCTACTCAGGAGACGGCACCAACGGTTGCACGGACATCGACGAATGTGCCACGGGTACGCCCTGCGACGCGCTGACGACCTGTGACAACACGACGGGTAGCTTCACCTGTAGCGCGTGTCCCGCGGGCTACGACGGAAACGGTAAGACGTCCTGTGAGGACATCGATGAGTGCGCCACCGGCGCCAGTGCGTGTGACCCGCTCACTCAGTGCGTCAACGATGTCGGGGCCTACCACTGCACGGGCTGCCCGTCGGGCTACAGCGGCGACGGCCTGAGTGGCTGCGTTCCGCTGCCCAGGCTGTCCATGGGCGACGCCATGGTGAGCGAGGGAAATAGCGGCGACAAAGCGCTCTCTTTTGCGCTCACGTTGTCGGCTGCGGCGACCCAGGCGGTCTCGGTCAACTACGCCACGGCGGATGGCACGGCTAGCTCGAGCGGAACCGCGAACACTGGTGGCCTCGACTACGCGGTCCAGACGGGAAGCATCGTCTTTGCGCCAGGCGAGACCACGAAGACCGTAAGTGTAACCATCCATGGCGACGCGCTCAACGAGGCGAACGAGACGCTGCTCGTCAATCTGTCTTCGCCGACGAATGCCCTCATCGCCGATGGGCAGGCCGTGGGCACCATCAGCAACGATGACGCGGCGCCCACAGTATCGATCGGCGACGTGAGCGCCAAGGAAGGCGACAGCGGCAGCACGGTCTTTTCGTTCCAGGTCACGCTGTCATCGGCTTCTGGCCAGACGGTCTCCATCAACTACGCGACTGCCAACGGAACAGCGGTCACCACGGGCACGGCCCCTACGGGAGGTGCTGACTACGTGGCTCAGGCGAGCGTGCTTTCGTTCGCGGCTGGCGAGACCACGAAGACCGTAAGTGTGGCTGTCAACGGCGACACGCTCGGCGAGTCAGATGAGACGTTTGCCGTGAACCTCTCCACCCCCGTCAACGCGACCCTCGGCGACGGTCAGGGCACCGGCAAGATCGAGAATGATGACGTGATGCCCGCGCTCTCGGTGGGTGATGTTTCGACCAGCGAGGGCGCAAGCGGCACCAAGTCGCTCTCGTTCACGGTGACGCTGTCGCTTGCGACAGTCGCGCCGGTGACTTTCAACTATGCCACGGCGGATGGTACGGCAAGCTCGTCCGGAGTGTCCGGTACCGGCGGCGCAGACTATGTGGCTCAGTCGGGTACGCTGATCTTCTCGCCGGGCGAGACGCAAAAGACGGTCAACGTGCCGATCAACGGCGACGAGGTGTACGAGTCGGACGAGACCGTGCTTCTGAACGTTTCGAACGTGGTCAATGCCGTTGCCGTCGATAGCCAAGGAGTCGGCACCATCCAAAACGACGAGCTTGCGCCGATTGTGTCGATCAGCGATGTCGCAGAATTCGAAGGTGACAACTCCCACCAGTCGTTCCTGTTCACCGTGACCCTCAGCGTGCCGAGCGCCGCGAGCGTCAAGGTCAACTATACGACCGCGAACGGAACGGCAGACAGCATGGACTATACCGGCGTCAACTCAGCCAAGACGATTACCTTCTCGCCCGGCGATACCAATCAAACCATCTCCATAGACGTACGCGGCGACCACTCCAAAGAAGGCGACGACACGTTCTTCGTCAACCTGGCGAATCCGACCAACGCCACGCTCGGCGACAGTCAGGGAATCGGGACCATTCGCAACGACGACTAAGATCAGCCTTGCACGAACCGCAGGTCGCGCAGGCTCATCCGTTTGGCACGCAGACTTTGCGGTTTTTGGATCCCCCGCCGGTCGAGCGACAGATGAAGCCCGCGTGCGCGTACTGTGCGCAGTAGACGTCGCCATCGCTCTGGCCCTCGCAGCTCAAGAAGCACAGCTGCTGGCCGGTGGACTCGAACGGACCGCACACCTGCGCCTTACTGTTGGGACACTCTCCCTCGACTGCGCAGCAGTCCGCGTCGCTCCGGCACTGATGGGTGCAGTAGCCGTTCTCGACGCGATCGAGACAGACCGGGTCTTTTACCATCTCGCTCAGCCCCTCGTAGCACTGGGACGCCTGCGAGCAGGAACTGCCGACCTCTGGGGGGTCGTCATCGTCATCGCCACAGGCCGCCGCGAACACCATCGAGATGGACATTGCATGCAAAAGGCTCTTGGTCATGGTCATGCCGGCGATTGTACCTCACTCGAAAACGGCTTCAGTTGTTCGAGGCACCCGTGCCGATCCAGGCCCGGATGACGTTGAGCTGAGCGTTCGTGAACTTCGCGTCCGCCTTGGGCATGATGGAGCCGCTGCACATGTCAACGCCCAGCAACTTGCTCATCAAGTAGCTGCCCGTCACATCATCGGCGGTCACGCGCTTGGTCGTGCCGGAGCATTCTGAAGCATCGGCATTGACCAGATTTTTGTAGGACAGCGCGACCGTGCTGAGGTCCAGGCCTTGCTTGGCGGCATTTCCGGAGTGGCACATGCTGCCCGTACAGCCGGCGAACAGCGGAAAAACGTCCTTGGCAAAGCTGACACTGGGCCACGTGCAAGTGCCTGCGCTGGTGTCACAGGCCTGGCCCTGACCGCACGATCCGCACGAACCCCCGCAGCCGTCGTCGCCGCAGGTCTTGCCGGAGCACGAAGGCGCGCATGCGCACTGACCGCTGCTGTTGCAAATCTGGTCCGAGCCGCAGTCGCCGCAGGAGCCTCCGCAGCCGTCCGAGCCGCACTGCTTGCCGCTGCACTGCCCCGAGCAGAGACATGCGCCCGTGTCCCCATCACAGGCGAGTCCGGTGCCGCAGCTGCCGCAGGAGCCGCCGCAGCCGTCCGAACCACACTGTTTGCCGCTGCAATCGGGTACGCACACACATTGGCCGCTTGGGTTGCAGCTGAGGCCGCTGTCGCAGGTGGGACCGCACGAGCCACCGCAACCGTCGTCACCGCATTCATGTCCCGTGCAGTCGCCGGTACAGGTCACTCCGCATTGTCCCAGGTTGGTGTTGCAAAGCAGGTTGCCCCCGCACTTGCCGCAAGAGCCGCCGCAGCCATCCGGTCCACACTGCTTGCCGTCGCAGTCCGGGACGCATTCGCAGGCATTGCCGGCGTTGCAAACCTCAGGGGCTGCGCAGCTGCCGCAGAGACCACCGCAGCCGTCGTCGCCGCACAGCTTGCCGTCGCAGTCCGGTAGACAAGTACACTGCCCGCTGCCGTTGCACACGCCCTGATCGGCGCAAGTTCCGCAGCTACCCCCACAGCCATCGTCTCCGCAGACCTTACCCTTGCAGTCGGGAACGCAAGCGCAGGCGAATCCGGCACTGCACGCCAAACCATCGACGCAGCTACCGCACGACCCGCCGCAGCCATCATCGCCGCACGCCTTGCCCTCGCAGTTCGGCGTGCACGACTTGGCCACGCAGGTGCCAGCTTTCGTGCACAGCTCGTCGTTCTGGCACGTCCCACAGCTGCCCCCACAGCCGTCCTCGCCACACGTACGTCCCGCACAGTCTGCGCTGCACGGTGTCTGCGCGAGCTCGTCGAGGTAGGTGGTGAGCAACGAAGCCTCGCAACTCGTGAGCGGCGCGGATGGCGGCATGTCCTTGAGCACCAACACGCGTTCGCGGATGTCGTCGGCGTAGCGCGCAATCAGCGCGAGGGTGTCGAAGTTCACGCCTTCGGGGGCGTCTGCGCGTTGCGCTCCCGAGCGCGTACTCGCGTGACAACTGCCGCACTGCGTTTGGATGAGCAGTGTGACCGAGTCCTCGCTCGGAGAAGCGTCGCAGCCCACGGCGTGGCCGGTGCGCAGCGAGTTGCTGTCGAGCGGTCCCGCTGGCGAGCTTACATTGCCGCCAGTGCACCCCATGAGAGTCAGGCCGAGAAGTAACGCTGCAAATGCCCTGCACGCCGCGACGTTCGATTCCAACGGTTGTCCCCCCAAGTCATGGTGGTGGAATCCAGTGCTGCGGTTGAGCCGAAGATGGTGATCTTGTGCACCATGTTGTTGCTTACACTCGGTCTGCGTCGCTCCGAGCTTGTGCTCGATGACGACCGCGACGCTCGCAGTTCCTGGAACGCCTCGCTCGGTCGTCGTCATGGTAAGGCGGAAACGTAAGACTCCGCTCCTTCTCGTGGCAAAGTCCGTGGGTCACACGTACGCACGGTCGAACACAACGCCGCAGCGCCCGAGGAGCGTGGGCGAAGTCCACGCGCGGATGTGTTGAAAAATCGTGTAACCTGTCGGGATGAAGTGGCCCTGGTCAACGAGTGGCTCGTCGGCGGAGAAAGACGTTCCCACTCGCGAGTTCGACGCGCTGCCCGCGTTGCGCGGACAGGAGACGGTGCACACCGTGCCCACGCGCGAGTTTCCTGCGCATGTCGATCCGGAGGAGATCTTCAGCGCAGCAAACGACGATGGGCGCTATGAAGTCACGGACGACGAACTCGAAGTCGTAGAAGACTCCATGTTCGGCCCGCCCGTCCCGACCAAGAGCCTTACGGTTCCACGGGCGGTGCAGGCGTCATCGGCGCCTACGAGGGCACCGCGTGCACCGCAACACTCCGAAGTGCGTGTGGCCGCGCGCGCGCCTTCGCTGCCGGCGCCCTCCCAGGTTGCGGCGCTCAAGGCAGGCTTACCCATTCGCGACCGGCGCCAGGGCTAAGCGAGCATCCCCCCGTCTGGCGCTGTGCGCCAATCGTGTTGGATCGCGCTCTTCCAGCTCTGGTTCGTCGTGGGGCACCGGCACAAAAGCGAGGCACCTTACACAAGGTGCACATCGCTTCAACGGATCGGAGCGCAACCACCACTAGTCGAATGGCGGACCGTATGGTGCCGCTCGGCCTCCCCCAGGCCACCCGCGTTTCTCGTGCCTGCTGCGCCATGGCGCACGCAGCACGTCGCGTCATCGACTTGCCGGTCTTCGGAGGTTCTCTTGGCTGCTACGGGTCCCCTGCGCTCACGCGAAGAAGGCGTGCTCTGGTTGAGCCCGAACGCGCCTCCTTCTGCGCTCGCGACCTTTCTCAGACTCCACGGCCTGCGCCTCCAGCAGCGCAACCAGAAGTGGCCGAGCGCGCGGCTCACGGCGCTCGAGATGCGTGGGGCCGAGGAGAGCGCATGGGGCCTGGTGAATCGCCGGCTCGCCGTCCTGCATCGTGACCCTCAGGCGGCGGCCCGCATGGCAGCCCTGGTGCGCCAAAAAGGGGCGGCTGCCCATGTGTTGACGCCGGGAACGCAAGGCCTGGCGCGGCTCGACGAGTTCGAGCCTGAGGCCATCCTGGTGGAGCACGACAGCTTTTACGGTGAGAGCTTCGTGACTGTTCGCGCCCTGTGGGCCCACAGCGTGTTGCGCTGGGTGCCCCTGGTTCTCGTGCCCAGCGAGCGCAGTCACGGCGGGCCGCTGTGCGCGAATGATCTGGCGGGGCTCGCCGACACGCTCAAGAGCACGCTCGCCGCCTGGGACGAGGTGCAGATTCTCGCGGTGGGCCCGAGCTCGTTCGAGGTCCCCGTCCATGCTCTCGGCCCCACGGGCACCCTGCGTGCTCTCATGCGCGGCCCACGCGCCCTGCGGGCCACGTTCTTGTCGGGCTCCATGCGCGTGGAAGTGGACATCGATGGCTCCCAGGTCATCGCCATGCGCGGCCGGCCCAAGGTTGGTGCCAGCACCCGTCCACTCGAGCACGCCGACGTGCGCTGGCTACTCGATTGTCGCGAAGGAACCGTAAGAATCGAGCCGCTGCGCATTTGCCACGCGCCCGATGCCGCCACCGAGAGCGATGAAATCCCGTTTGCCTCGCCTGCGCAGAGCGGTGTTCGTGCGGTGGCGCCGCGCGCCTACGACGACCTGGTGACCACCGTCTACCGCGCGTCCACGCCGCCTCCCCGCGTGCCGGAATCGGCTCCGCCCGCGCGTCCCTCGAGCCCGTCGCTCAAGGCCCCCCTGTCGCAACCGCCCAAGGCCGTCCGCGTCCGTGGTCCGTGGCTCGCACGGAGTATGACGCTCACGCTGACGCTCTTATTGTTTGCGGTGGCGCTGCTGTGGCCGGCCGTTTCGCACGGCTGATGCGCGTTCGCGGTTGAGCTCAGCCCCGCAATAGGCCAAAGCCAGGCACGAAGCGGCCCGTGGTTCGCGCGTATTCTGCGTAGGCCTTGCCGTGCACGCACCGAAGGTAAGGTTCTTCCACCCAGCGCACCTGGAGCTCGAGGGCGAGGCCGAGCGCCGCGAACGCGCCCAGCGCAAGCCAGCTCGGACACAGACCCACGAGCCCTGCGGCCGTGATCAACATGGCCGAGAAGATGGGATTTCTCACCAGCGTGAATGGCCCTGCCACCACCAGATCCGTGCGTTCGCTGGCATCCACACCGATGCGCCAGGCACGGCCCATGGCCCATTGCGCCAAAAGGGTGGTGGAAAGACCCAGGGCGAACAGTAAGCCGCCTGCGATGGTAAGCCCGGGGGAGGTGTCGAGCAGCGTTCCGAGGGCGTGCTCGGGCGAGAACAGTGCGACGAGCGGTGCGATCAGGCCGAGCAACAATGCCATCACGAAGAGCGCACCGGCTGTTCGTTCGCTGAGTGCGCGTGCGCCTCCGAATCCCACGAAACCCGTGCGGCCCGTGGTGCGCAGCTGCACGTAACTGCGATAGCCGAAGGCCAACGAGAAATAGACGAACCAGGCAACGATTGCGAGCTCAGGCATGGGCACCTCCAGGTACACTCACAGTATCCGAGTAAAAGCTCGGGTTCGCGACTCGGCTTTTCTCATGCCCAAGACGGCCAGCAAAAAACCGCAAAAAAGCCCAAGAAAACGGCCTGTGCAGGCGCGCTCGCGGGCCACCTTTCAGGTCATCCTGGAGGCGGCTGCTCGGATTTTGGAAAAGCGCGGGCTCTCGGCCATGACCACCAATCACGTGGCGCGGGCAGCGGGCGTATCCATCGGCACGCTGTACGAGTACTTTCCCAACAAGGATGCCATCGTCTATGCGTTGCTCGACGAGCACCTCCACGAGGCCGAGCTCGCGCTCTCCTACGTCGATGCGGCGTTCGTGGCCCGTGCGCTCACGCTGCCCATCGAGCGCATCGTCGAACGGTTGGTGGCCACGGTGGTGCTCCTCCATGCCAAGAAGCCGGGCCTCCATCGCACGCTGTTCGAAGAGGGCGCGCGCCTGACGGTGGTGCGCGAACGGGCGGAGGCCCTCGAGCGCCGCATCGTCGAGCTGGTCGTGGCCCTGTTTCGTGGCCATCCCGAGCTCCACCTCGCGCAGCCCGAGCTTCAGGCGCAGGTGGTGGTTCGCACCGTGGAGAGCTTGGTGCACGGCTGGGTCACCCAGCCCAACTCGGCGCCGGCCGAACGGAACGTGTTCGAGCGAGAAATCGTGCGTCTGGTGTCGGCTTACCTTCGTGCTTGAGCGCCGGGGGGCTGAGCACGAAGGTCAGGCAGGCGCGCGCGTGGGCCCCCTACCGGCTCGCCTTCTTCAGCGTTGGGACTCTGGACTGCCGGGGGCGGAGTGGGGGCTTCGGCTCCTCGAGCGACCTGAGTATCTAGTCCCCAGCCAACCGTCATCGTCAGGCCTTCTGCTGTCACTTCGGCGTGGCCCCAGCGCGCGTAGAGCGAAACCTCTCGCCGAGGTTCGATGACAGGAAGCGTGAACTTGAAATCGAGCGTTTCGAGGAAACGCCACACCAATTTTTGGCCGGATTCCCTGAGCCCTTCGTTCACACGCACGAGCAGGCTTTTCTCCACGAACGCCGGCACGGCCGACAGGTCTGCTTCTTCGAGCTGGACGGCGAAGGCAATGACCTGTTGACCATCCTGGTCGATCACACTCGGAGCGAGCGAAAGCGACACCTTCTGCAGAGTCACCGGTACTTGCAGGCCGAGCACGTCCCAGCAGATCTGCGCTCGCGCGTCGATCACGATCAGGCCGCTCTCCAAGAGACGCAGGCGTTCGGGCTTACTGACCCACAGGGTCCGGTCGGGGTGGTCGTCCTTGTCGAGCGGTACCCGCGCTGGTGTAATCAGGCTCAATGCGCGAGAGAGATCATCTGCGGTAAAGCGGGCTTGTAACCACATTCGTCAGTTCTTTGCGAGAAGCGTGCCCGAGACTCATGCCCGCCAGCGCCGCGAAGGGCGAGCGCCTTTCTGGCGGCCACGTGTGCTGACACGTTTCCTGCGCCGCGTGGCATTGCGACCGAGCGCCTCGCCTGCGCGCGCCTCGATTGAGGCGATCCACACCACCTCACACTGCTCGATGTGAAAAAAAGAGCTGCCGGTTGCACGTAGCACGGTAAGAGTGCATGCAGTGTCCGTCCGTGCATGGAACGATCTCCCATGGCCAACCATGTGCACGCGGTTCTGCTCGATGTCGATGGCACCTTGGTGGACAGCAACGACCTGCACGCGCGGGCGTGGACCGAGACGCTGGAAGAGCGCGGCCACCGGGTGCAGTTTGCCGAGGTCCGCCGGTTGATCGGCATGGGCGGCGACAAGTTGGTGCCCACGCTGACCGGTCTGCCTGGCGACAGTAAGGCCGCCACCGAGCTCGGCAAGGCGTGCAAAGAGCGGTTCATGACCCGCTATCTGTCCGCGGTAAAACCGTTCCCGCGCACCCGCGAGCTTCTCGAGCGCCTCAAGCGCGATGGCTACCGTCTGGCCGTGGCGAGCTCGTCAGGGCGCGAGCAGCTCTCCGGTCTTCTGGAGCGTGCGGGCGTGACGGACCTGATTGAGAAGGCCACCAACGCCGACGACGCACAACACTCCAAACCCGAACCCGACATCGTGCAGGCCACCCTGCAAAAGCTGGGCATTCTGCCGCACGAGGCCCTGATGCTGGGCGACACGCCTTACGATGTGCAGGCAGCGGGACGGGCAGGTACGCCCATCGTGGCCGTCCGCTGCGGCGGCTGGGGCGACGAAGAGCTACGCGGCGCCGTGGCGGTGTATGACGACCCCCGCTCCATTTTGGAGCATTACGACGGCTCGCCGTTCGCGTGTGCGCCACGTTGACGTGCAGTCCTACGGCCGCGCTATGCCTGGATCATGGACTCGCGACGGTCGCCGCCAGGCTCGTTGCCGGCCTGCGTGAGCACGCGCGCATGGGGTACGTACAGCCCCTCGGACTGTGCCTGAAGCCAGGCAACGAGCTTCTCACGCACCGAAGTACGTAGGTCCCAGAGCGCTGAAGGCGAACGTGCCGAAACCAGCACCCTCAGCTCCAGCGATTTTTCTCCGGCATCGGTGAGCTGAAGATTGACCACGCGCCCGTCCCACAGCGGCTCCTCCGCGATCAGGCGTTCGAGCTCGGCGCGCAGTGCCGCCACGGGCAAGTGAAAATCCACGCGCAGCACGACGCTGCCAATCAGGCCCGTGTTCGTGCGCGACCAGTTCTGGAAAGGCTGATCGAGAAAGCGCGGCGTGGGCACGATGAGGCGCCGCTCGTCCCACAGGCGCACGGCGACGTAGGTCAGACCGATGTCCTCGATGGTGCCGAACTCGCCCTCGATGACCACACTGTCGCCGATGCGGATGGGCTGGCTCAGCGAAAGTTGAATGCCTGCCAGGAGGGCGCCGAGCGATTTCTGGGCAGCAAAACCGAGCACCACACCGGCCACGCCTGCCGAGGCCAGGAGTGACATGCCCACCGAGCGCACCACCTGAAACTGTAAGGCCACGAGCGCGGAGCCGATCAGAAAGATCAGCACGCTCACCACGCGATTGGCCACGATCACCTGGGTGCGCAGCGAGCGTGCGCGGACGAGTCGCAACGGGTCGGTGGTCTCGCGCGTGGTGCTGCCGTCGGCCACGGCGCGGGCCACGGCATTGAGCGCGCGAATCAGTCCCCAGCCCACCACGGCAATCACTGCTGCGCGCGTGAACGTGGCGTAAGCGTCATCGATGTTGGCCGGAAGGTCGAGGAGTAGACTCCCGACTCGTACCGTCAACAGTGCACACAGCGCGCTCACGGGTCGATGGATGGCTTCGATGACCACGTCGTCGAGCTGCGAAGACGTACGCCGCACCACGCGTGACGCAATCACGCGCAAAAGGAGCGCAATGACACGCCCGACCAACGTGCCCAGGCTGGCTACCGCCAATGCCCCGAGCCACTGCCACACCAATAGTGCGCCCCAGGGTTGACGTAAGAAGAAGACTGCCGAGGAGGATCCGAACATGCTGCGTCAGCTCAGCAAGGGTCGTACCAGCTGTACACCTTGCCGACACACTCCCGGTGCAAGCATGGGGCAAGAGTCACCCCATGCGAGGACCTGGAATAGTAAGAGGAGGACGCAGTCGTTCGCATGAGGGCGAATGCTCGGTAGGTCGCTCGCGAGTTCAGGCCTGGCAGTCTGATGGTCAACGGTGGGACACCATCTGATCGCGCGCGTTCTTGGCGCGTGCTGCTCCGATGGCAGTCTCCACGTCCTTCTTTTCTTCGGGAGGCGGCAGCACCGCGGGTAGACCGAGCCCCTCGATCCAGAGCTCTCGGGCCCAGCCGGTGGTGTGGTAGAGGTGGTGGTCCTCCTGGGTTTCCACTTCGTCGTGGGCGGCCCTGAGAGCCTTGGCCACGTCGCCTTTCATTTTCTCGGCGAGCATCCCCACGAGCTCCCAGTTCATATGGTCCTTGGTTTCGGCCTCCACCACGCACTCGGCCGCGGTGAGCTGTGCCTCTTCGGGGTTCGGACCCTTCAGGGCCGTCTCCATGGCCTGCACGAGAGCCTGCCCGATGATGCGCACCGGCTTCCGGGCCGGCACCTCGGCGTCCGCGTCCAAACCAACTTGCTCGAGCAAGTCGCGCGCAATTTGGATGTGGCGAGTGGTCTCATCCAGATACTTTTGCCACTCCTCTTTCAGCTCATCGTTCAGCGCGCACTTGAGTGCCGTCTTGTAGACTTGTGCGCCGCCTAGCTCGGTCTCGAGCAGCTGATACATCAGGGCTTCGAAGGCTGGCATCTTGGTGGGATCTTGCTTCATGGGGGCATTTCCTCCTGATCGTCCACTCCGTCAGTGGCAAACATCATGCCGGAGTGGACCGCGGCTGATCGCCCCTGCACAGGACCCACGCGGAAAAAGACCCGAGCCTCACCGCTGCACGAACTCGTGATCGTCAGGGACGTTGGGCAGCATCGGCGGGGTGGAGGCTCACCCGAGTGGACAGCGCGCGAACATGACGAGCGAGCCCGCCACGAAGCCCTGACCTCCCCGTCAAGGCACGCCGCTCTCGAAGCGTGCAAGGCCCGGGGCGACGGCGGGTGGCGCTGGCGCCTGTCAGGCGAGGTCTGGCAGCCCCAGCTTGGAAGAGATCTTTCTTACGATTTTGTGGGGGCATCGTTCCACACTCGTTCCGAAACCTTCCGAGATGTGGCACCATGATGTGGTTCAAAGCGAACGTCGCGCTCGAGGGGGGGTCTCGGTCGCTCGATGGACGGTTGGGCTGTGCGGGGGGAGCGATGTCGATCTCAACTGCGGAACGACCGCCGTTGCTCGCGGTGGATGACTACGAAGGCAACCTGGTCGTCGTCAGCGCATTGCTCGAGCCGCTCGGATTCGAGGTCATCACCGCGGTGACCGCGTTCGAGGCCATCGCCCTGGCTCGGGAACGAGCGTTTGCCGCCATCCTTCTCGACGTTCGTATGCCTACCCTCAACGGAGACGATGCGCTAGCGTTCATCCGGCGCTCGGCGGCGAATGCAGAAACGCCGGTCCTGTTCGTGTCTGGAGACGAAGTGCTGTGTGAGAAGCTCAGACTACAAGGGCACGCCGTGCTCGAGAAACCTTACCGTGGCGCCAAACTCATCGAGTGTGTTCGCGCGCTGATGGACCGCTCACCGCCCGAAAGCCTGCCCCACGGGCTTGCTGCGATGGGCCGCAAGTAGGCCCCTCACGCCCAGCTCGGTGGCTTCAAGTCATTCGCTCCAGACTCTGCCAGGCGCGGCGCAAGCGAGCGAGGCCCCGGGTGATGAGCGGCGTGGATAGATTCGAGAAGCAAAGCCGCAGCATGAGGTTGTCCTCCGGGCCTCGGAGCGAACGAAAACTTGAGCCCGGGTCGTAGACCACGCCATGTCGCCGCCCCGCATCGAGCAGTTCGAGCTCGCCCACCTTACTCTGCGTATCCACCAGCACGCTGAAGCCGCCTTCGGGGACATGCACGAGCCACTCCGGGAAAAGCTCGTGCAAGTGCGAGGTCATGCAATGTGCACGAGCGCGATACAGGCGCCGTGAACGGCGGAGGTGAGCTCCATAGTCGTTGTGTCGAAGCCAGTGGAGCAGCATGGCTTGCGAGAACGTGCTCGCTTGCAGGTCGTCGAGACGCTTGTCCTCGCGCAGTGTCTTGGCCACACCCTCGGGCGGAACGAGCCAACCGAGCCGAAAGCCGGGGCATAGCGTCTTGGAGACGCTGCCGATCAAAAACACCCGGGTTGGCAGAAGAGCGCGCAGTGGCACCGGGGCGCGCCCATCGAAGCGGAGCTCTGCGTAGGCCTCGTCGGCGATGATGGGGCCGTTCAGCGCGAGTAGCTGGCCGAGGTTCTGTTCGGTGGCAGCGTCGCCGCGAGGGTTGGTCACGCCGGGCATCTGATAGGCACAGGTGGCTTCCTCGAAGCGCGTGGTGAGCGCGGCCCCGCGGGCGCGAAAGACGTCCAGCGCCCCGCTGTAACAGTAAGGGTCCACGAGCACGCGCGCGCCGTCGCCGAGTATGGCATCGGCGCTCAGCGAGAGCGCTTGCTGCGCACCCGAAGTAATGATCACGTCCTCGGATGTGACGTGGATGTCACGACGGGCAAGACGCTCGACCACCCACTCGAGCAGGCCTTCCTTGCCTTCGGGCCAGGCATACTGAAGGGAAGTGGCGACGCCTTCTTTGCTCAGCGCCGCCTCGGCTGCACTCAGAAGTTGCGCTCGCGGGAAGGTCTCCGTGGCGGGAAAGCCGCCTGCGAACGAAATGACGTCAGGGTCGACCGTTGCCTCGCGCAAGATGGCCTCGATCTGTGTGTCTTCATTCTTGCTCGCCGTCATCGTCGCTTCGCTGTCGCCGGGGTGGTGCGTCCGAACCAGCAAACACCGTGCCCAGCGCTGCCGCACTTTTAGTGGAAGCGCAGCACGCCAGAAAGCATCGCGGAGATCAGGTACGTGTCGGTGTTGCCCACGCCGTTGCACGAGACCGTGTCGGCACCCGCGCGCATGCAGGCTCGCTCGTGAAAGGCGCGCAGCACCTGACCATCGAGGCCCATGCCAAAGTGCTCACCCAGGTTGACGATGGCGCCGAGGCTCAGGCCCAACACCAGAGAACGCATCTCGAGCTTGACCGAGCTGTCTGCCATGGTCGACGTGGCGCGCGTGGAGAGCTCGCCTGCGAATGCTCCGATGCGAGGGTCCACGCGATAGCGCTGCGCCAAAGGGTAAGCTTGAATGCCGAACAGCGCGACGTAGCTGCGGCCGGCTTCGCTGACTTCGTCCACGGCGTGGTAGCGCAGGCGCTGGGTGAGAAAGCGGATGTCGAGTGAAACCGCCGGATGGAGCCGCAGGGCCGCACTGCCTCCGAGCGTTTCGGCGGGGCGGGTTGCATCCCAGCGCTTGCCCGCCAGCGAACCGCCGCCCGCGTAGGCTTCGAGCTGGAGCTCGAGCGCGTGCGTGCTGCTGGGGAAGGCAAACATGAACGTGAGCGCCAGCCATAGACGTCGTGCGAGCCTCTTCATCGCCCCATCCCCCGCGTGGCAAGCTTGCACTCGACGGCGTAGTGGTCGGCGCGTTCGCCGTGCTGTCTTACGGTTTCGGCCTGCGCATCGAGCCGTGGGTTGGTCCACACCTTACAGACGCCCAGGGCAAAGTCGGTGACCACACGGTCGAGCGAAACCGGCTGCGCCACGCTGGTACGCGCCAGGTGGCAGTCCGCATCGCGCGGTGAATGGTCGACGAAGCGCCCGTCTCCCACGAAGTGGTGCCAGATGGAGGCGGGCACGAGGTCGGTGGCATTGGATGGGTCGAAGTTCCAGTCGCCGGCCAGGATGGTGGGCGTGGCTTCGTCGGCAAGGTCGAAGGCCTGCATCAGCTGACGCTGCAAGCAGACATGGCCGCCCGCGGTGGGATGGGCATGCACGGCGCGAATGGGGCCCGTCGGCGTGTCGATCACCACGCTCGAGATGCTCGATTCGGCGTCGCATTTCTTGCTGCTGGGCGTGCACTCGCCACGGGAGAAATTGCACGGCTCGCCCGGTAAGGGAGCGGTGTTTGCTCCATCGAGGTCGAGTCCGCCCGGTGGAAGGCCGCGAATGATGCCAAACGAGCGATGCACGCCCAGGCACTCCGTATGACGATTGTCGTCGCACACGATGCTGTAGGCGTCGCCGAGCAGGCGCCGCACCTGGGGCAGGTCGTGCGCGGCGTCGAAGCAGCTGCGTTCGGGGTCCCGTTCGCTGACTTTGCACTGGTCGGGCGACAGCACTTCTTGCAAGAACACCAAGTCGGGCGAGAGCTCCCTGAATGTCTTGGCCAGGCCCTGTTCGTAGTTGCGGTCGGAGAGGCGCAGAGCGTAAGGCCCGTCGGTCTTCGGATTGCCGATGTTGTAGCTCAGTACGTGAAAGTTGCGTACTCCGGTCGCCGGGACGGCCGCGCTGCCATCACACTGGGCAGATTCGGGCGCGCACGCAGAAAAGAGTAGGGCACTCCATAGTGCCCATGCGTAACCGTAAGGTTCGTGGGTGCGCACGTGTGTGCACGACGACGAGACGGGCGTCGAACAGCCTGACGACATGGTGGTGCTCGCGGGTGACGGGACACGCTTCCGGCCGAGGAGTCGCCGGTGCAATGTTGCGATCAAAGGGTGTGTGTCCGTACAGCCGGAGCCGTTTGAGAAAAAAGTCAGGCCGAGAAAAAAAGACTCACCTTGCCCACGAGATGACACAACGGCAAACTCGGCCCTTACGGAGTCCCTTGAAGCGTCGCATCCTCATCACGCTGGGCCTTTTCGTCATCGCTTTCGGGCTTTCCCCGGTTGCATCCGTGCAGGGGCAGGCCCGTGCCGGACAACCCCTCCGCTCACCCCGTGCTGAACGCATCTCACTCAACTGGGTGCGGGCCACGGGGGCCGAGACTTGTTTGAGTCCGAGCGAGCTCGCCACGCAGGTGGAGGGCTTGCTCGGGACCGTGTTCGTTCCGCCTTCGCAGGCCGATGCCACCATCGAGGCCTGGGTGGAGCGCGTGGAGGGCGGGTTCGAGGCCCACATCACCATGCGTCGGGCCAATGGCGTTCAAGTGGGCGAGCGCGTGCTGAATGTCTCGGGCAGTTCCTGTGCACCGCTTGCTGCGCAGACTGCGCTCGTGGTGGCCATCACGGTCGACCCCGACATTGCGTTGCCCGCTTCTTCGGCCACGCGGGTCGAGTCTGCGCCCGCGGACGAAACACCCAAGCCCTCGCTCACACTGGACGCGCCCACGCTCAGGCCAGCGTCTGAGGGTGCAGAAATGCCCAGGGCCCCGTGGTGGTCGCTCACCGGCTCCAGAGCGCGCTTCGGTGTGGGCCCCGAGCTGGGCGCTCTACCCGAAGCAGCTCTTTCCATGGTGGCTGCGCACGCCTGGCAGTTTCCATGGTTCGGCGTCGAAGCGAGCTTGGGCGCGCTCTTGCCGCGAAACCTCCACTACCGGGACTATCAGGTCGCCGTGTACGACTACTCGGGAGCCGAGCCCGTCGTCCTGGGATACAACAACGAAAGGGGCGCCAAGTTCCGCGCGAGTTCTCTGCGTGCTCGCGCTGGAGTGTGCCATCGCCCGGTCGGCGAAAGTATCAGCGCGAGGTTTTGGGTGTACTCGTGCCTGAGCGCGAGCTTCAGCTACTACTTCTCGGCCTACGACGGCAAGACCCCCTGGGACCTCGAAAAGCGCAGCCTCATCAATGCCGGCGGCTACGTGGTGTCGGCGGTTCGTGTGCTCCCCCACATCTCGATCGGGCTCGAGCTGGAGCTGGAAGGCAACTTTCGTCGCGCCAATTTCCGCCAGGCCAATGAGCCGCTGTTCTCTAAAGACGCGGGATCGTTCAGTCCTGTGCGCTTCGGCGGGCTTCTTGGGGTTATTTACGATTATTGATCAAACGGATCGGCCGCTCGGCACACACATACTGTCGAAGCCTTCGTGACGTCTGCCAGCCAGCCAGAGTTTGCCGCGCTCTTTCGGGAGCATGCGCCCTTCGTGTGGCGTGTGTTGCGGCGCCATGGTGTGGCCGAGCGCGACCTCGCCGACCTGTGCCAGGAAGTGTTCATCGTGGTGTTGCGCAAGCTTCCGGAGTTTCGTGGTGAGGCCAGCGTGCGCACCTGGATTTACGGCATTGCCGCGCGCGTGGCTTCTGGACACCGTAAGCTCGCACGGGTGCGCCGCGAGCAGGCCACCGACGACTTCTCGCACGAGGTCGATGCCCGCACGCCCGAAGGTCATGCGGTGGCACGGGGCGCACTCGACACGCTCGAGCAGGCGCTGCGCACGGTCTCGGAAGAACAGCGCGAAGCATTCATCCTGTTCGAGCTCGAGGGCATGACGGTGCACGAAGTGGCCGCCGCCGTGGCCTGTCCGCACGGCACGGCCTTTTCGCGCATCAAGGCAGCGCGTGCGGCCATCGAAGCCCATCTCAAGCGCCTTCAAGCTCGCACCAACGAGCCCAAGCTACGCGACGAACCCGGGGCGGTGTCGCCATGACCAAACACGACGACGACCTTACACCGTGGAGCGAGAGCGGCGGCCCGGCGCTGATGCGTGAGGCCACGCGAGCCTATCGCGCCGACGGGCCGAGCGATGATGCCCTGGGCGTCATGCTGGCCAGTGTGCAGGCCGCCCCGCTGGTTCCCACGCCGCACTTCGATGCCTCGCCACTGTTGGGCAAGGCCAGTGCACCGTTGCTGGGTAAGGCAGCCGGTGCAGCCTGGACCACGAAGATTGGCGCGGCCGTCGTGTTGGCCACCACGGTCACGGTGGGCGGCGTCAAGCTCATGCCCAACGCGCACGAGCCGCGCGAACGGCGCGCACCCACCGTAAGTGTAGAGCGGGCGCATGCGGCCCACCCGGTCATCGAGTCACCGGTCACTCAGGCAGCGAGCGCACCAGTTTCGGACGAACCACTGGACCTTACTGTTGTGCCCGCGTCGAGCGCTGTGCGTGGAAACTCCGCCGTGCCCGTCGTGCCGCGCGAGCGCCCACACCGGACGCTGGCCAAGCGTGAGCCGGTGCAGCAAGAGCCAACCGTAAGGCCCGAGCGCCCCGCCGTCGACGAGCTCTTGCTCATCCGTCGCGCATTCGGCGCCCTCGAGAACGACCCCGCCACCACGCTGCGCCTCGTGAGCGAGCACCGACAGAGCCATCCCGAGGGGGCCTTGAGCGAGGAGCGCGACGTGCTTGGCATCGAGGCGTTGGTGGCCCTTGGGCGTCGCAGCGAAGCAGAGGGCATGGCCCGAAGTTTTCGCGCCAAACACCCGGCGTCCCTGCACCTGCGGCGCATCGACGTCATCCTTTCGGCCACACACTGAGTTCAGGCACGATAATTCCTGTGCGCGGGTGTCTGCAGCGGTGCGAACGTTCGCGGCACACTGCCTACACGCGGGCGCTCGCCTTCGGCGCAAACCCTTCGTTCGGCCCTTTGGTTGCCTGGTAAGCTGCCAGGATGAACGGCGATCTTGCGGGGGCACGCCGTATTCAGGTGCTCCGGGCGACGGGTCTCCTCGATAGCCCTCCCGACCCTGAATTCGACGAGTTCACTCGGCTCTTGGCGCGCTTGCTCAAGGCGCCGGTGGCGTGCGTGTCGCTGGTCGACGAAAACCGTCAGTTCTTGAAGAGCGCTTTCGGCCTCGAAGAACCCGTCGCCACCACGCGCGAGACGCCGCTCTCGCACTCGTTCTGCAAGCACGCAGTCAGCATGCGTCGCCCGCTGGTGGTGGACGATGCGCGCGTCGATCCACTGGTGAGCGAGAACCTTGCCGTTCGAGAGCTCGGCGTGGTCGCCTATGCCGGCGTGCCTCTGACGGTCGAGGGCGAAGCGGTGGGTGCGCTGTGTGCCATCGATGGACGCGCGCGTCACTGGACCAGCGACGAGCTCGATGCGCTCTCTTTGCTCGCCCGCGCCGTCGAGCGTCTGATCAAGCTGCAGGTGCTCAATGGAGAGCTGGCTCGCCGCACTTCGCACCTCGACACCGTGCTCAACAGCATCGGAGACGCACTGGTGGTGTGCGATCAGAAGGGGCAGCTCGAGCTGTGGAACGAGGCGGCGACCGAGCTCTTGGGCGTGGGTGTGCCGCTCCCGCCGGAGGAGTGGGCCAAACAGTATGGTCTGTATCTTCCCGACAAGGTCACGCCGTGTCCGCCCGAGCTCGTTCCGTTGAGTCGCGCGCTACGCGGTGAACACGTGGAGCAAGAGTTGTTGTTCGTGCGTTCACCCGAGCGACCCGAAGGCCGTTGGCACAGTGTGAACGCGCGTCCGGTGCGCGCGTCCGATGGAACGTTGGAGGGCGCAGTCACGCTCGGGCGCGACATCACCGAGCTGCACGAGATGCAGGAGCGGCTGCGTGAGGCATCCATTCGCGACAGTCTGACCGGGCTCTACAATCGTCGCGGCTTCAGCGTGTTGGCCGACCAGGCCATCAAGGCTGCCCAGCGCAATGCTCAGAAGCTCGCGCTGTTTTTCATCGACCTCAACGGCATGAAAGAGATCAACGACCGCCTCGGGCACGAGCAGGGCGACCAGGCCCTGATCGCCACGGCCGAGATCATGCGCCTGACTTTTCGTGAGATGGATGCACTGGCGCGCCTCGGGGGCGACGAGTTCGTGGCGCTCACTGCCGCCGTGCCGCCCGACATCGCGACCGTGCTGGGAGATCGCCTTTCGGCCAACGTGCTGGCGCAGGCCAAGGCCCATCCCGAACGTGCGTTTCGCCTTTCCATCAGCATGGGTGTGTCGTTTTACGACCCCGCCGAACCGCGCACGGTGGACCAGCTACTCGCCGAGGCCGACAGCATGATGTACCAGCGCAAACGTAAGCGTCAGATGTCGGGTTCGCACGTGCGCATCCCTGGCTGACCTTCGCACCTGACCGTGATGGAGAATGCGATGAGCCAAGATTACGTGTTGATTGCCGAACCCGACCCGCGCGCCGCCCGCACGTTCATGTCGTTTGACATGCTGTGCGAAATGCTCGCGCTCTCGCCGAACGAGCTGCTCGGTCAGGGGCGCCACACACTGGTGGAGCGGCTGTGCGCGCTCAGCGCCTCGCCCGAAGACCTGCGTCGTCGCCTGCATGTGCACGCCGATGGCCCCTACGTGGCCCGCGAAGAGTTCGAGCTCAGCCATCCCACGCGCCGCGTGCTGCGCTGGACGGCGCGACCGGTGCGCGTGCCCGAAGGCGTGCTGCGACTGGCGGTTTACACCGACGTGACAGCCGAAGTGGACACACGCGTGGACGACCTGACCATCTTCCTCGAAGACGACGCTTAAGGTTTACGCAAAGGTTCGGGTATCTGAGGGTATGGCGCTCGCCGCGCCTCTGAACGCGCGCACCAAATCCGAGTCATTTACCGCCACCGGTCCGCATCGGGACTTGGCTCGTGCCGATGGCCTGTGGCAGATTGCGAAGGCCCTGACCCCCACCCGAGCGGAGGCTCGTCATGCGCAGGAATGGAATCGTTTCCATATGGGTGCTGGCCTGGTTTTGCGCCTGCGAGGGCAGCTATGAAGGCCCGGGAGACCTGGCCGATGCAGGGCAGAATGAAGCCAAGGCCGCAGATGGGGGCTCGCTCGAAGGCGACGGAGGCGCTAGCCAGCATCCAGCTCACAGTGCGGGCGATGGCGGCATGGCGCTGCAAGACGGCGGGCCGGATGGGCCTGACGGTTCTGATGGTCCTGAGGGTGTTCCCGACGCGGGCCCCAAGCCGGTGCCGGTCATCGGCTACACCAGCAGCAGCGCCACCCGTGGGCTAAACTCCCAGTCGGGCGTTCATTCGCTTGGCCGCCAGTTCGAGGTCACCGGCGACGACGTACGCATGGTCGAGCTCGGCATGTGGGACCATCAGGGCGATGGTCTTGCCAGGGCCCATACGGTCACGCTGTTCAAGCTCGACAAGGCCGGGCTCGGTGCGCTGGCCACGCCCGTCGTCGGTGGCTCGGTCAGTGTGCCTCAGGGCACCTCGGCCCCACTCGAGGCAGGCTTTCGTTTCGCGCCGCTCGCTCAGCCCATCTTGCTCGAAAAGGGGCTCTATGCCGTGGTGGCTTACGGTCTCGACGCGGCCGACCCTTACGGTGACGGAGGCAACGTGCCGCTTGCTTCGACCGGGGTGCGCCATCTCGACTTCGACGTGTTTCAGGGCACCGAGAGTCAGAGTCCCACGTTTCCCGCGAACGGCGACGGAAACCAGCATTCGGCCGCTTCGTTTCGCTATACCTCGGCCACCAGCAAGTTCGTGAAGCTCATGCCGCTCGGGGCTTCCATCACCGAAGGTGTGGGCAGCTCGGGAGGCGGCTATCGTGCCCAGCTCGGAAAGCTGCTCGACCAGGCGGGCGTGGCCCATCAGTTCGTGGGTTCGATGACCAACAACACGGGGCCGCTCGGCAAGGACCAAGTGCACCACGAAGGGCACTCGGGTTCGGTCATCACGGCGGGCGAAACCAAGCGCCCGGGCATCACCGACAACATCGAACGGTGGCTCGGGCCCAACGGAGTGGACCCGGACATCATCTTACTCTTGGTGGGCACCAACGACGTCGACCTGGACAACAAGCTGAGCGAGGCGCCGAGTCGCATGAGCCACCTCCTGTCGATGATTCTCGACAAGGACACAGGCCTCCGGCCGCACGCCAAGGTCATTCTGGCGCGGCTACCGCCCATCAATGACGACAGCGAAGATGCCCGCTGCGTGAAATACAACGACGGCATCGCCGAGACCGCACTCGAGCACGCAGCCAGGGGCGAAGACGTCACGGTCGTGGACATGCATCCCGTGGTCGACCGTAAGACGCAGCTCTCCGACAAGCTCCACCCCAACGATGCCGGCTACGCCAACATCGCCAAAGTCTGGTTCGACGCCATCATGACCAAGCTCTGATTGCAGCCCACGCAAACTTGGGAGCGTTCAGTGTAAAACGGGCCAGGCCGTGCGCATGGGCGTGCTCGCCCAGGGGAAGCCGTTGCCGAGCTGACCGGCATCGCCCACGCCCCAGCAGTACACGGTTCCGAACGAGCGCACCGCGCAGGAGAAGTAGAGACCAGCGTTGGCCTGCACAGCGGAGCTCAGGCCCGACACGCTGACCGCTGCGCTCGACAACGTGGTGGTGCCATTGCCGAGCTGACCTTCGTCGTTCTTGCCCCAACACTGCACGCCACCGCCGCTGCGTACGGCGCATGAGTGGTCGCTGCCCATGGTCACTGAAACAGCGTCCATCACGCCCGAGATGGACGTGGCCGTGAGGACGTTGGCGCCCCAACACATCACCTGACCGGTGCTACGCAAGGCACAGCTCTGACTGTCGCCGGTGGCCACCGCCGTGGCATTGGTGACGCCCTGCACCGCTACGGGGGTGTTCGAAGGCGTATTGTTGCCCGTGCCGAGCTGGCCGTGGTTATTGCCGCCCCAGCACAGCACTGAACCATCTGAAAGCACCGCACACGATTGAAGGTTGCCCGCGGCGATGGCCGTGGCGGTGCTGATGCCCGACACGGACACCGGGCTCGACGACGTGGTCTTCGTACCATCTCCGAGTTGGCCAAAGGTATTGTCACCCCAGCACTTCACGGCGCCGGACACGAGCGCGCACGCGTGTGCCACACCATTGCTGATGGCACTGGCACCACTGATGCCCGAGACCGTCACCGGCGCGTACGAGGAAACCTTCGTACCATTGCCGAGCTGGCCATCGAGACCATAGCCCCAGCACTTGACCTGACCTCCCGCAACCATGGCGCAGGAGAAGTCGTCGCCCACGCTCAGCGCCGTGACCGAGCTGAGGCCTGAAACCGTCCGTGGGGCCGTGGCATCCGTCGCCGCAGCCGAGCCGAGCGCACCGTCGCTGTTGCCGCCCCAGCAGCTCACGGCGCCCGTCGATTGCAACGCGCAAGCATGGTAAGAGCCGAGCGCCACCTGGGTGGCGTTCACCAGTGTTGCGACAGCTCCGGGCGTGGTGGCGCGCGCACCGGTCACGTGGCCGAGCTGTCCGTTCTCCGCATTGCCCCAACAGTAAGCATCCGCGTTGCCGCGCAGGACGCAGGAGTGCAGCTCACCGAGCGTGACGCTGGTGGCATCACCGATGCCTGACACGTCCTGGGGCACCGTCGCGTCTGTGACTGTAGCATTGCCCAACTGACCGTAAGGATTGTAGCCCCAGCAGCGCAGGGCGCCCGAGGTGCGCACCGCGCAGGTGTGATGCTGGCCGGCCGAAAGATTGCTCGCGTGGGTGAGTCCGCTGACCGCCACGGGCGTGCTCGCAGCCGTCGTGGTGCCGTCGCCCAGCTGGCCATACCAGTTGACGCCCCAGCACACCACCGCACCGCTCGCGCGCACCGCGCAGTTGTGCAGATCGCCCGCATCGATGTGCACGGCATCGGTAAGACCCGACACCGCCACTGGCACGCGCGTGCTGGTCGACGGGCCATGGAGGTCGGCCGCGCCGTTGCCGATTTGACCGTACCAGTTGGCACCCCAGCACACGACCGCGCCCGTGGAGCGCCGTGCGCAGGCATGGGCATAGCCCGCGCTCACTTCGACTGCATCGACGAGCCCCGATACCGTGACCGGCACACTCGAAGGCGTGACGGTGTTGTTGCCGAGCTGACCGCCCTGGGAGTCGGACTTGTTGGAGCCCCAGCACACCACCTGCCCCGTCGAGCGGAGCGCGCAGGTGTGCTCGTAGCCCGCCGAAATCTGCGTGGCATCCGTGAGGTTCGAGACGGCCACCGGCGTGTTCGAAGAAGTGGTACTGTTGTTGCCGAGTTGGCCCTTACTGTTTGCGCCCCAGCACACAACCTGGCCGCCCTGACGCAGCGCGCAGCTGTGCGCGTGGCCAGCCACCACAGCCTGAGCATCGCTGATGCCCGTCACGCCCACCGGCGACATGCTGGTGGTGGTGGTGCCGTTGCCGAGCTGGCCGCTGCCGTTTTCGCCCCAGCAGATCACTTCGTTGCTGCTCAGCGTGCCACAGCTGTGGAGACCGCCCGCGGCCACCGAGGTGAGCGGATAGTAGTCGCAAGCATCACCGGCGCCGTTGTGATCGAAGTCGTTCTGATTGGCGTTGGCGATATCCGGACAGTTGTCGACGTTGCCGCACACACCGTCGCCATCCACGTCGTTCTGAGCATCGAGCGGGCAGGCATCGACGTTGCCGCACTGGCCGTCGTGATCGGCGTCGTTCTGAGCATCGAGCGGACAGCCATCCACGCAGTTGGCGAGGCCATCGCTGTCGCTGTCGCTGTCGGCCGTGGCGCAACCACACACGCCAGGCGCCGTCTTGGGCGCATTGTTGGGACAGCCGTCAGCACAGTTGGGCGTGCCATCACCATCGCTGTCGGTGGTGGGCACGGCGCAGCTGTCGTGCACGGTGCCGCCGCCGCAGCTCGTGGCGCCGCTGCCGGTGCAGGTGCCCGAGCCGCAGCTCGTGGGCACGGCCGCGTAGTCTTCGTCGGTCTGACCGCTGCAGTCATCATCCACGCCATTGCAAACGCTGTCGTTGGCCGCGGGTGTACCGGCTACGCACGTGTTGCTGACACTGCCGCCCGAGCACACGTTTTGGCCCGAACGAACGCAGGCACCCACACCGCAACTGGTGGGCGTGACGACGTAGTCTTCGTCCTTCTGCCCGCTGCAATCTTCGTCCTGATTGTTGCAGGTGGTGTCCGAAGCCAGCGTCGGGGAACCGGGTGTGCAGTTTTGCTGAATGGTGCCGGAAACGCAGCTCGTCATGCCCGTACGCGCGCACACGCCCGTGCCGCAGTTGGACACCACGGGCACGTAGTTATCGTCGGCGGTTCCGTCGCAGTCGTCGTCCACGCCATTGCACGTGGGGTCGCTGGCCGCGTTCGTGCCCGGCACACAGCTATCGACCACCACACCGTTCACGCAGTCGGTCTCACCATCGGTGCGACAGGGACCGTTGCCGCAGTGCGTGACCACCGAGTCGTAGTCCTGGTCGGCTTCGCCGTCGCAGTCCTCGTCGATGCCGTTGCAGTTGCTGTCGGCATTGCCCGGAGTGCCGGGCGAGCAGCTGTCGACGATGGCGCCCGAGACGCAACTCGTCATGCCACTGCGCAGACAGGCACCCTCGCCACAACTTGTGACCACGCGGACGTAGTCCTCGTCGATCTGACCGTTGCAATCATCGTCGCGGCCGTCGCAGGTAGTGTCGTTGGCTGCGGGAACCGAGCTCGTGCAACTGTCCTGAACCATGCCATTCACGCAGCTCGTGATGCCGGTGGCCGCGCAGGCACCCGCGCCGCAGTTGGTGGCGACCGGAACGTAGTCTTCGTCGGCTGCGCCGCTGCAGTCGTTGTCCACGCCATTGCAATTGGCGTCGGAGGAGGGGAACCCGGGCGAACAGCTGTCGACCACGTGGCCAGCCACGCAACTCAACGTGCCGGTGCGGGCGCAACCACCGACGCCACAGGTCGTGGGCGTGGACACATAGGTCATGGGGTCGCACGAGTTGACCGTAAGGGTTGCGGTGGAACTGGTCACCGAACCGAGCGAGTTGCTGACCACCACCCGGAACGTGGAACCGCTATCTCCAAGAGCTGTCGAGTTCAACGTGTACGAACCTGACGTTGCGCCAGAGATGGCGATGCCGTTGCGCTGCCATTGAAACGTCGCATCCGTACCGGTGGCAGCCACGCTGAAGGTGGCGTTCTGGCCCACCACCAGACTTTGGTCCACTGGCTGAGTCTGGATGGCCACGGGCGTATCGGTGGTGCCGGCCTTGACGCTACTGCTCGCGCTGCCGAGGCGAATATCGCGGGCGATGAAGCGGCCGTTGAGCAGCGCACCGCCCTTGGCCTCCAGCGTTCCGCGCGAGACGAACAGGAGACCTTGCGTCGTACTGTTCGTCCCCAGCGAGGCTGCGAAGGGGGTGCTCGACGGCGTGCTGCCGGTATTGGCGTAGACGTAGATCTTGACGTTTGCGACATCGAGCCCGACGCCCGCCATGATGGTGGCACTGGTGCCGGTCGTGAGCTTTTGCTTCACGCGAATCTCACAGGCCGCCGAGCAAGTGATCGACGAATAGTCACCGAGCGTAAGATTGCGGACCTCGTACAGCCCACCCGTGAAGTTGACGGTGGTGAAATCCGTGGAGGTGCCCGCGGTCAGGATGTAATCGCGAAAGCGACCCGCCGCCTGCGTGGTGTCCACGCGCGAGCCTATCGTCGTCTTGCTGCCGCCGGTGGTAATGAGCGGAAAAACCGGCACGTGCGGTTGATCCTGAGGCAGCGCGAGCGAGGTCACGGTGCCACCCACGGTACCGGCGTTCACCAACGTGTTGTAGGTGGCCGTGCCAGTGATGCGCGCGGTCGACTTGACCTCGATTTTGTCGGCCTTGAGGTTGCCCGTCAGCGTGGAGCCGGAGTTGATCACCGCCTCCGACGTGCTCAAGTAGGAGGTCGCGTTGGTAAGGACGGTCGCATTGCCCGTGATGGCCGTATTGCTCAGGACATCGAGACTGTTGAACGCCGTGAAGACCTCGGATGGCCAGCTGGGACCGACCACCCAGCGGTTGACCAGCACACGCTGGCTGCTCGTGCCGGTCATGAGCTCGACACCGCTGCCGATGTCGATGTCCTTTGCGATGAACTTGCCGACACCGCTGGAGCCCGCACCCATCGTCAATGTTCCGTTCGGGACGAAGGTGTAAGCGTGGAGCTCCGAGTTGATGCCCAGCGAAAACGCGACTGGACTGCTCGAAGGCGCAGAACCACTGTTCGTGCCTTCCACGAACAGCTTCACTTCGCTGTATGTCTGATCGGTGCCGCCACCGCCCGGCCCGATGTAAGTGAAAGCGCCGAGGCCGGTGATGCGCGTCTTGACGCGAATTTCGCAGGCTCCCTTGCACTCGATGCGCGAGTAGTCGTTCAGCGTGATGCTGTTGACGTTGTACGTACCGGCATTCAGGCGCAGCAAGGTGGGCGCTGCACGTGTGCCCGCGGTCAGCGTCCACGCTGCGAAGCTGCCGGCGCTGAGCGTGGTGGTGGCACCCGCTGCGACTGTGGTGTTGGTCGTGCCCGCGCTGAAGTTCGAACAGGGCACGATGGTCACGTTCACGGGTAGCGCGAGCGGCGTGGTCTTGGTGCCGTCAATGGTGCCGCCGCCGGTGAGCGCGTTGTATTGCGCCGTGCCGAACACATGTCCAGCGATGGCCAGGTTCAGCGAGTCCGCGCGAACCTTACCTTTTACCTCGGCATTGGTCTGCAACGAGAGCTCGTACGTGCCGTCGATGAACTGCGTGGCCGCCGTGAGGATGGCGACGTCGCCATCGATCAGAGATGACGTGCGTGCGACCACACTGTTGAGGGCCACCACCGTCTCCGTCGGCCAGGTGCTACCCGTGACCCAGCCCGGTGCGAGAACCATGGGCTGTTTGGTGGTCGCGTAGGAACCGAGCTCCTCGTTCTCGTCGCGTGCAGGCGCACAGGCGCTCAGTAAGGTCAGTGCGAGGGCAACTGCTGTCGGCGATGAACGCCGCCACACAGCCTTTTTGCCCCACCTGACAGTTTGCTCGCCGTGCACCAAATATGCCCCTATCGCGCGCTGTTTTCATGATGTGGTGGCGATGCAGCTTTACAAATATGCAAATTGCAGCACAGCGGCAAATGCTCAGATTCCGTCGGGATCTGTCGCCAGCGTTTTTTGGCGGCGCTGATCGGAGGTTGGCACGCGTGGAGGCGAACCTTGGCCGAACACAAGATCGCTCCCCACCGAAGAAGCCCCACCACCTCACACGGCGCTGCATGGCGCTAAGAGACTTCTGAGCGTGATGTGGCCATGAACACGGTTGTAGCGTTTCCCGACGCCAGCCCCAGAGCGTTCACGTTTCGCGACGCCGAGCCCCAGAGCGTTCGCGTTTCCCGACGCGAGTCTCCGAGCGCTCACGTTTCGCGACGCGAGTCTCCGAGCGCTCACGTTTCCTGCGCCAACTCGTGAGCGTTCGCGTCAGGAATGGTGCAGACGCGAGCGCGCCCGCAGGGCCCGACTGAGGCGTAGGTTGCTACGCCGCAGGGAGGGCCCGAGGACGTAAGCCGCTTCTGCGCCGTTCCTGACGCGAACGCTACTGGGCGAAAGTGGCGATGCCCTTGCAGCCCGTCCACTGGCCCTGGCGGCAATAGCGCTGCCCGGTCTTGCAGAGCAGTGGGTCGTTCGCCATCTCTTCTTTCGTAAGCTCGCAGGCCACCGGCGCGGTGCCGTCTTCGCAGGCGCAGCCCTTGGCCACGGCCGTGCAGATGTTGCAATCCTCGAAGATGGTGTCGTCGCTGTCGTCGCAATCGGGACCGTCGTCGCACAGCTCGCCGCGGCCATCGCCGTCTTCATCAACGCAGGCTGCATCGCCGGTTCCAGCGTCATCGTCCAGCGAGTCATCCACGCGGCTGCCCCCTTCGCCACAGGCGGCCATGGAGAGGGTAAGGAGGGCCGATGCCACGATGTTGATGAGTGCGCTGCGGAACGACTGCGACATGAGACTTATCATAACCGGCAAGCGCGCCTGCATGTCCAGTGTTCAGAGAATATTGCATGTCGATTGAATGTGCGCGCCGCCACCGTCGGCGTTCGAGCGGGGTTCAGGATAGTAAGAGTGCGTCGTGCTGGCTCATGCCGAGCTAGCCCGCGAGGTGGTGGTGCTTGTGCCCCTGTTCGCCACGCTCGGACATGTGGGCGCGCTAGCTGCGCACACGGGCACACCCGAAAAGAGCGAGCTCCCTAACCGTCAGGAACGGGGGGCTTGGGCTTGCTTGCGCCGGCGCCGCACGAGGAACGTCGCGAGTCCGAGCATCCACAGTGCAGAGCGCCCCGTGTTCGCGGGTGCATGCACCGCGCAGGAGCCGCCTCCACCACCGCCACCCCCGTCGTCGTCATCGAGTGAGATGGGATCCTCGCCCGCGTCCGCCTCGACGCCTGCATCGGGCGCGTTCTTCGGATAGTCGGGGTCGAGATAGTCCGGTACGCCATTCTCGTCCACGTCGAGCACCGTGCCGTGATCCACCTCTTCGGCCGTGGGCACGCCGTCGCCGTCATCATCGTCGTCGCGATGGTCTTTCACGTCGTCGCCATCGCTGTCTTGCTGCGCGCCGTCTTCGTCGAGCTCCTTGGAGGTCGGCAACGTGTCGTTGTCGTCGTCCCGATCGAGATAGTCAGGCAGCTTGTCGCCATCCGTGTTGCGCAGGGAGCCCGAGCCCACTTCGTACAGGGTCAGGAGACCATCGTTGTCGTCGTCGTTGTCCGTGTAGTCCGGGGTCCCGTCCCGGTCGCTGTCCGGGCACTCTGCGGCCGTGGGCGGGCACTCCACCACGTCCGGGATTCCGTCGGCATCGCTGTCGGTGGGCGCGGCCAGTGCTTCGAGATAGTCAGGGACGCCGTTGCTGTCCTGGTCGCGGATTTCCTGGGCGTCCGGGATCATGTCGCCATCGCTGTCGATGTCGAGATGGCAGGGGATGCCGTCGCGGTCGAGATCGAGCGCCCCAAACTGCGCCGCGTCGGCCAACTCTTGCGCGGTGGGAATGCCGTCACCGTCGTCGTCCGCATCCCGTGAGTTGGGCGAACCGTCGTGATCGGTGTCGAGCGCAGCGTCGAAGCCGCCGCCCGTCGTGGTGAGCTCCTGGCGCGTGGGCAGCGTGTCCTCGTCGTCGTCCGCGTCGAGGTAGTCGAGGATGCCATCCTTGTCGAAGTCGGCGTCGGGCTTCTTCCTGCGCTCCTGCGACGTCAGCAGTCCGTCGCCGTCGTCGTCTTCGTTCAAGTAGTTGGCGCGTCCGCTCGTCACCACGGCATCGCTCGGGTCGCCGTCCATGTTCGGGTCGGCGGACTCTTCCTTGGTGGGTATTTCGTCGTCGTCGTCGTCGGGGTCTTGATAGTCAGGGATGCGGTCGCCATCGGTGTCGATGTCGCCGGCCGGCGAACGCTCGAAACGCGTGAGGATTCCGTCCTTGTCTTCGTCGTTGTCGCGCGGCGCCGGGTCCTTGCCATCGAGGATGCCGTCGTCGTCATCGTCGTCATCGAGCACGTCGGGCGTCTTGTCGCCGTCCGAATCGGTCAGCACCGTGCCATCGACAGAAGCCTGCAGATGGTCGGGCTTGCCGTCGTAGTTGGAGTCGTTGTCGATGCCGATCGGTCGCTCGTCGACGGTAAGGATGCCGTCGCCATCGTCATCGTCGTCCAGGTAATCAGCTGGCGCCGTACCATCCGTGTTGCGCGGCGCGAGATGGCCGCCGGCGCCCAACTCGGCCTTGGTCAGAACGCTGTCGCCGTCATCGTCCGGGTCGAGGAAGTCGGGCGCGATATCGCCGTCAGTGTCCTGATCGAGCAGCGATACGTTGGGCGCATACACCTCGAACGAAGTGGGGATGTCGTCGTTGTCGTCGTCGGTATCGACATGGTCGTACTTACCGTCGTGATCGGTGTCGCGCCGCTGACCCGAGTCGTTGCGCTCGATCGCAGTGGGCAAGCCATCGTCATCGTCGTCGGTGTCGAGATAATCCACAGGACCCGTGCCATCGGTGTTGTCGTTGGTCGGGTCGTTGTCGTGGTTCGTGTCTTCGTCCTTGGTCAGGATGCCGTCATTGTCATCGTCGGCATCGATGTGATTCGGGACGTTGTCATCGCTATTGGGGAGCGCATGCTCCACCTCGGTGGGGATCAGGTCGCCGTCGTCGTCGTCATCCAGATAGTCAGGCGTGTTGTCGCCGTCGGTGTCCCTGGGCGCTGTCACGCCGGGCACGCCCGGTGCCTCGAAGTAGGTGTATACGGTGTCGCCGTCGTCGTCGGGGTCGAGATAGTCAGGCGTCAGGTCGCCATCGCTGTCGATCAACCCTTCGTACACGTCGGGCAGGCCATCGCCATCGGCATCCACGATCAGAGCATTGTCGTCGGTGGCAAAGCTGCCTTCGCTGCCTGCCTCGGCCGACGTGTTCGCTCCCGTGCCTGCGCCGCCCGCGGCCACCGATTCGCTCAGTTGGCACTCCGGGTCGATGACGCCCGCATAAAGCAGCACGCGACCACCACCGCCACCGCCGCCAGGGCCAGCACCCGGTCCCGCCGCGCCGCCGCTCGCACCCTGTGCATGCGTGTCGACGCACAGCTCATTTTCGGAAGCGAGCACGATGCTGCCACCGCTTCCGCCACCACCACCGGCCGAGCCACTCGAGTCGTGGCCATGGGAGCCGTCGGCGATCACGGTGCCCGAGCCGAGCACATCATTGGCGCGCACCAGCACCACGCCACCGCCGCTGCCGCCGCCAGCGAGTCCATCGCCATGGCCCGCACCGCCACCGCCGCCCATCAAAAGCCGCGAGGGCAGGGCCGCAGTAAGGGGTGCTCCACCGAGCCCACCGGCCACGTCGCCAAGGCCCGTACCGCCGTGTCCGCCCAATCCTCCCAGGGCACCACCGCCGCCGCCCGCGCTGAGACAGGTGCCGCCGCCGCCGCCGCTCGCCAGATTATCGGACGACAGGAAGGTAAGGCCATCGAGGGACACGGTTTCGCCCCGCGCCGCTGCGGCACCTTCGTCGCAGTTGAAAGACAGGCTGCCGAGACCGCCGCGAAAGCCCGCGCCCGCCGCGTCGATATCGCCGTCCACCGTCAGCGTGTCCGCAGCGAACAACACCACGATACCGCCGGTCTCGCCATCGAACGGGCGCGCCACCACCGATGCGCCCGCCGCGATGTTCAGCGAGGCGTACTCCGGCACGCGCACGACCTGACTGTTCGCGACCTCGAATGAGCCTGTGAGCGGCGCCACGAGCTTGAGCGAGTTGCCCTGAATCGAGGCGATACGCGCGAGCTCCCAGCGGCCAGTGCCCTCGTTCGACAGGTCCACCGGTGTGGCACTACCTGCCGTGGGCGAGGCCGTCAGCCCGCCGAATTGCCACAGTAAGATCAGGTCGCCCTTGGCAAAGCTCCCGCTCGCACCCGAGAGCGAGCTGACATTGATGCTGCTCGCACCCGCGGCCGCATCGGTCGTAAGGCTCGAGTAGTGATTGACCACCGCGTCGGCCGAGGTGATCTCCACGTCGCCCAAATGGCCGTCGCCCGCGCCAAAGACATCAGGCGCCGCCCTGGCGCTGCTGCACCAGAGACCGATAACCGCGCATGTCCATAGGCTTCGGTTCATGTTCGTCCACGTTACTCGGTGGGAGCACACGAGTAGCGAGTCCCCCATTTGTAGATTTCAGGCGCGCCCTTCTTGTCGGTCGTCGCCTTCATGATGGCCTTCATGCGCAGCGCATGCGAGTTTGCCGTGGCCTGAGGCAGCATGGCGCCGAGTTCGATGGGCAGGGTCGACCAGCGACACACGCCGCTCACACACATACCGCCACCACACTCGCTGCTCGAGTTGCAGTTCTTGCCCACGATGTTCACGCACTGAGGCGACGCGATGGACGACTCCCAGTAGCCATGGGCCGCATTGCATGTGGCTGGTGTGGCAGCCGCGTTGTAGGTGACCGTGGCGATGCGCGTGTAAGCCGAGCAGTTGGCAAGGCCTGCAACGGTGGACGCCGTGCACGCATCCCAGGCGATCGAGGCGCCGGGACCCGTGGGCATGCGTGCCTGCCAATCGAGCGCATCCCAGGTCGGGTTCTCGGAGGCGAGGCACTTGTCGCTGTCGAAGTCCTGCCAGTAGCCGGCCGTGGCCTCGTAGTAGACCGTGCTGTCGGGTGCGTCGACGGCTTCAGGGATGATGTAGACCGGGATCTTTTCGATGATGTACTTCCCGTTTGCCACCAGGTTCAGCTCCATCGACCAGCCGATACCGCCGCAGGTGCCCTTGGTGCCATCCCAGGTTGCACACTCAGGACGTGTGGGAGAGGCGGTCGTGCACTTGCAGGGCACGGGCGCACTGACCACACCCGGCTCGCACAGCGGGTCGCGGTCGGGGTTCGGCTCCGGCGGGCAGTAGCGCGGGTTGATGAAGGTCACCTCGAACTCGGGAGTGGCCGAGGGCTGGCACGCACGGTACGTGTCCGCGCCGTAGCTGTCGGTGGGCGTTTCGTCGTCCACGCTGGTGCAACCCGCTTCGATCGGGTCCATGGTGGCACGCACGAAGAAGCCGAAATCTTCGCCGGTGGGCCCGTTGGGGTCGTCGGGCGTGCGCACGAGCTTCACGCCCACGTCGCTGGCCATGGAGAGCGAGAGCTCTTCGACCGCCTTCACGATCTGTCCGCTCAGTGCACCAGAGGTGACGTTGAACGCCAGCGGATCGGTCCAGCCGATGGCCTTGGTGCCGAAGGCCACTTCGTTCAACTCGCGCTGAATCTCCGTGGCTTCGTTGCCGCTCGCCGTGTTCATGCCGATCACGCGGATGTCGCGGCTGACCAGCTCGTTGCGCACGTTGGGCAACGTGCCCGCGCCGTTCGGGTTCACGCCGTTCCAGCTCACCAGCGGTACATCGAGCGTGGTCTCCACGCCGGTGCCCGTCGAAGCCGTGACGTTGCGATTGGAGTCATACGTATGAGAGGTATACGCACCACCAAAGGTCAGGTTGTACGTGCCCTGGTCGGCTGCGGCGGTGCTCATACCCTTGACCATGACCTTGTAGGGCAGACCGGCCTTGAACTCCTGGGTAATCTCCGCATCGGTGTTCGAAGCCGAGCAGAAAGACACCTCGCTGCCGGGCGGCGCGGTGGTGGTCTGACCGTCGAACAAGTGCAGCTTGAAGTCAGGCGCGGTATCCATCTTGGTGAAGCCGCGCAGCAGCATGTAGTAGTTGATGAGCTTGCCCGACCCATCCTTGGCCGGAAGGTCCTTGAGCTCGAACGGCGCGAGCGCGCTGGTCTCGTCGGGCGACGTGGTGAACGCATGCTGCGCGCCGGCTGCGCCCGTGGAGTCCTGCTGGCAGGCGGGCACGTAGCCTTCGCTGCTCGGCTCGTGCTGGTTGTACGGCTTCGGCAAATAGCCGAGGTCGCGGATGAGGATCTTGGGCTGAATGTTGTCCGAGCCGCTGACCGGACGCACGATGGCGGTGTACGGGCCGGGCGTAAGGTTGGTCTCGAGGCGCACCCACTCTGCCTGGCTGATGCCGGTGGGAACGCAGCCCGGGTCACCGGTAAGACACGATGCACAGGTGGTCAGCGACGACGTGCTGAGCGACACAGCACGCTTGATGTCGATGTCGAAGCCACCGGTGTAGGGCGCGCCCACCGCAGCCGCCTTGGCCACGAGATACGACGTGCCGTTCGGAATGGATACGCTCGCGAGCTTGGGGCCCGAGGCGGAGGACGTTTCGAAGGCGCACGCGATGGAGCCGGCGCCGCCCGTCTGATCGGGCGCGGTGATGTCGAGCGTATAGGTGCCCGTTGCGCCAGTCGTGCCGAGGCCGGCCGTGCCGTCGGTGCCGTTGAACACGGCAAGCGTGTAGGTCGTGTTGGCCGTCAACGAGTACACACCCTCTTCGCCATCGCCGAAGGTCGAAGCACTGCCCGAGTATTGCCAGCAGGCCGTTGCACCGCTGGTGGGCACGACGACCGTCGCACGCGAGGGCGTGGTGCCGGAGAACAGCGCGGCACGCGGATGGAAGCTGGTGCCGCTCGACGTCTTGTCGAGACCGATGCGCACCGTGGCGTTCGCATTGCCCATCGTGAACGTGTGCAACACGTCGGCTTCGGTAAGGCTGCCGCCCGCGTTGGAGTTGGCCGTGCCGGCCACGCATGCGCCCTTGCTCGAGGTCTGGCCGAAGAAGCTGCCCAGAATCGCGCCGCTCGAGGCACCGATGGTGGTGCCGTTGGTCATGTGGATATCGCGACCCGTATTGGTGCTGTTCATGCTGCCGGAGATGGTGTAGGTCTCCACCGTGCCGGTGACCTTGATGTCGAGGCTGTAGGCGCCGTCATAGCCGCCGTACGAGCTGCCACCGGTGCTGCCGTTGGCAGCGCTGACGACCACCGCGTACCAACCGGTGCTCATGGAGCCGTAGTTCGTCTCCGAGCCTTCGCCGATGCAGGAGCCCACCAGCGTCATCGACGTACAGGCGCTGGTGGTGCAGCTGTAGAGCGCTGCCACCGAAGACATGGTCGACGCGTTGGCGAGGTTCTTGATGGTAAGGTTGCCCGCCGTGCCGATCTGGAAGATGTGCTTCACGTCGCTCTGGCGCGTGTTCGGCGTGCTGAATGCGCAGGACATGGCCTGATCGGCCGAGCGGTTCTGCGTGGTGCCGTTGAGCTGAATGTGTTGGCCGCTGACCGAGCTCCCGAACGTGTAGGTCTCGGCGCCGGTCTCCTCACTTTGATCGGCGATGAGCTCGAAGGAGTAGGCGGTGCTCGCCGCTGCCTTCACGACCACGGCGTAATAGCCCGTGCTCGACACCGCGCTGGTGAGACGGTAGCTGGTGGTTTCGTTCGAACCGCTACCACCCACGCAGTTGTCGCCACTGGACGAGGGAATGGGCAGCACGACCGAGCCGAGCGACTTGCTCGTGTTGTCGTAAGTGTAGAGCTGCGCCACCGTGGACGCCGCGGAGGTGTTCTTCAGGCGCACCACGTTGTCGTAGGCACCGCCCACGGTGAACACGTGCACGACGTCCGATTGTGACGCCACGCTGCAGCCAAAGCCCGCCACGTCGCTTTGCGTGGTGCTCTGCACCGTGCCGGAGACGGCCACGTGATTGTTGGACGTGGTCGATGCGACGGTGCCGATGCTGAAGGACTCGGCCTTGTCAGGCGCGATGCGTAGCGAGAAGTTGCCCGCAAAGTTGTTGGTCGCGCTGCTCACCACCAAGTCATAGGTGCCGGCGCTGAGCGAAGCCGTGGTGGAGCTACCGGCTGCGATACAGCCCCAGCCCGTGGCTTTGGTGGTGGTGCTGCCGCTGTTCATCACCAGCACGGTGGCGCCCGCGAACGACGAGGCCAGGTTGGAGATGGTGACTTCTTGGGTCGTGCCCACCGTGAACGAGCGCACCAGGTCGCTCTGGCGACCGTTGTAGCCCGCACCGCACAGCGTGCTCAGGTCGTACTCGGACTCGGCGTTGAGCGTGCTGCCCGTGACCTGATAGTACTCGCCATCGATATTGCTGCCCGTCTGCGTCAGCGACGCGCTCTCGCCCACGTCGAGCAAGCTGCCGCCGTTGATGCGCAGGGTATAGGTGCCCGTGTCACCGCTCGAAGCACCGCCGTTGCTGATCACGGCATAGTAAGTCTGAGCGGCGCCGGTGGCGTTCTTTACGTGGTAGCCCTGCGTGTCGCCCTCGGCGAGACAGGTGCGGCCAGCCATCGAAGTCAAAAGGCCCGAGGGCGAATAGAACGCCACCGCGGGGGCGAACGACACGCCGTTGCTCTGGTTGTTGAGCGTGATGGTGTCGTCGAAGCCGTTTGCCACCGTGAACGACACGACCGTGTCGGCGTCCGAACCAGCACCGATGCCCGCACAATCCCAGCCCGTACGCGCGAAGTTGGCGGCGTTGGTGGCCGTGCTGCCGCTCATCTGCACCACATTCAGGGATGTGTTTTCAGGGGCGAACTCGCTGGTGGCCAGCGTGCGCGTTTCGTTGGATGTGCCGAGGCCGTCAGGCAGGATGCGCACTTCGTACTGACCCGCGCCATCCGTGGCGGCGCTGGTCACGACCAGCTGATAGTAAGCCGTGGCCGCAGACAGCGAGTAGACGGCCGAATCGGTGCCCGACGTGGTGGTCATGCACTGCGTGCCGCTCGCGACCACCGGGACGCCCAGGTTGTCGAGCAGGTAAGCGCGCGCGTTGCTGTTGCCGCCCGCGAGCTTGTTGGTGATGGTGATGCCCAGGTTGGACGACACCTTGAAGCGATGGACGATGTCACTCTGGGCGACGTTGCCGGCACTGCAGCCCACGATGGCCGTGTCCATCGAGCGATTGGCGGTGCTGCCCGTGATCACGGTCTCGGTGCTGGACGAGAGCGTGAACGGCGTGGAGGAGTAGGTCTCTTCGCCCTCGCCCCCGTTGGCTGCGATGACCTTGAACACGTAGGCACCCGTGTGCGAGCTACCGGTGTTGGCGTCGCTCACCACCACAGCGTAAGACGTGGCGGTGGCACCACTCAGGTGATAGCTGGCTGTCGAACCTTCGGCGACGCCTGCAGTGGAGCCACCGATCTGCGCCACCGCGCTGCCCAATGTCGCGGTGCCCGCGGAGTAGGTGTAGAGCTTGACCGAGGCCGCGAAGGTGGCGCTACCGTCGCCCACGTTCTGCACGCGCACCAGGTTGTCGAATGACGCGCCCACCGTGAACACCTGCCAGACGTCGCCATAGGAAAGCGTGTTGTCGTCGATCAGGTGGCCGGTGGTGTTGCCGCTGAAGTACACGTGGTTGGCGCTGGTCGACGCGTCGAGCGCCGTGGCCTGGGTGAAAATCTCCTGGGTCGAGAGGTCGACAGAGTAAGCCCCCGAGCCGTTGCTCGTGCTGGTGCTCACGACCAACGCATAGGTGGTGGTCGTGGCCGAGACGCCCAGGCTATAGGTGACCGGCGTGTTGGTGCTGACGCAGTTGGTGCCCGAGAGCGGCGTGAGCGCCGAGCCGAGCGTTCCAGCGCTGTAGTTGAACAGGCCGACCACGGTGCCGCTCGCGGAGGTGGTGGTGTCGAGCTTCACGCGTGCGGTGGCGGTGCCGTACACCGAGAACAGGCGAATGGCGTCGCGCTGCTTGGTGCTCGTGCCCGCCGGGCCCACCGTGGCAGAGCTGGCCGTGCAGCCCGCTGGAAAGCCCGGGCTCGTGCCGCTGCCCACGTCGGCAGATCGATTGGTGGTGGTGCCGGTGAGCGTGATGTGTCGACCGCTGGTGGAGTCCTGCAGGACGGTGGTGGCCGATTGCGTTTCACCCGAGGCCGAGGCGTAACCGCTGCGAATGCGCAGGCTGTAGTTACCACTCGAGCCGTTCACGCCCTTCACCACGATGGAGTAAGTGGCGAGGGCGGCATTCTTCAAACGGTACGTACCCGAGTTGCCTTCGGTGATGCTGGTGGTGGTGCCATCGATTTGCGCGAGGCGGGCAGAGCCCGAAGTGGGCGTACCCGTGGCAAACACCGCGACCACCGGGTCGAACGTGCTGCCGTTGCCCTCGTTGGCGATGGTCAGGATGTTGTCGTAACCGGCGGCGGTGGTGAACACGTGCACCACGTCGCCGTTGGTGCCGCTCGTGCTGCCTGATACGACGATGCCGGTGTCGTCGTTGCCATGGGTCGAGCCGCTGATGGCAATGTTGTCGTTGCAGGCCGAGCTGCCGATCAAGCTGCCCGTTCCGCAGCCCGTATTGTTCAGCGTGTACGACTCGGCGCGTGTGGAGTCGATGGTCACGCCGTAGGTCACCGCGGTTGCGGCAGAACTGCTCACGACCACCGCGTAGGTCGAACCTGCGGTCAACGTAATGTCGCCGGAGAGCTGAGAGGGACCTGAAAGGCAGGCCAGGCTCGAGCCGCTCAATGCATTCGAAGCCCAGGAATAGAGGCCGACCACCACGTTGGCGTTCGACGGTAAGACCGCGTCGCCCACGGCGGTGGTGGATAGCTTGATGGTGGTGTTCGAGCCACCGACGGTGAAGGTGTGGATGCGGTCGATGCTGGTCGTTCCTGCCGCGGCAGCGTCGCAGTGTGGCGTCTGATTGTTCGTGGCGCCGGTGGTGCTGCCGCTGAACGTCAGCTTCTGGTTGGCGCCGAACGTGCTCGAGAGACCGCTGTAGTCCTCGGCGCTGAGGTACACCGTGCCCATGGCGGTGAAGGTGTCGTCGTTGGCGCTGCTGGTGAATGCGGCATAGTAAGTGCCCGCAGACAGCGCGACACGCTTCGACGACGTGCCGCCGGTGGACAAACACGTGGCCGTGCCGAACTGATTGACGTTCGAGCTGTTGAAGATGGCTGCGCGCAAGTTGGCACTGGCACCCGTGGCCAGGTTGAGCGTGACGAGTTGCGAGTTGGTCAGCGTAAACTTGACCACCATATCGGCGGTCTTGTTGCCGCCCGCACTGTTTCGACACGTGCTCCAGCTGCCGGACGGGATAGTAAGACTGCCGGTGTTTTGCTTGTCGCCGATGTTGCCGGTGAGCGTGAAGACCTTGTTGTCGATGGGCAACGAGGCTGCAATGTTCACGGGGTCAGTCGCCGGGAGCGTCGGGCCGTTTGCAGTCGTCAAGCCTGAGACGGCCACGAAGCTCTGAGCCGTGACGCTTACGGTGCTGTCCGCGGTCGTGTATTCGGCGTTGGACGCGAACGCCATGTCTTCGGCGTTGGTGGTGGTGGTGGCCGAAGGCACCGCGGTTGCCACGACGTCGACGTTGCCCGTGTTGCCGCTGCCGCTGCTGTCGCCCGACGGATAGGGCGGCACGCTCAGCGCCGTTTGTGACGGTTGGCCGATGGTGAAAGCGCGGTCGTACGCAGTGTCGATCGTGACGGCCAGGTTCTGATTGCCCGCGGAGGTGTCGAGCGCGAGGCCCACACCCGAGGAGGTGCTGTCGGCCGCGGGATTGGTCGCGGGATTGATGTTGTTGTAGACCGTTGCGCTCGAGCTCGCGCCTTCGATGGCGATGGTCTCGGGCGTCGCGTACACAGCGCTGGCCAGGGCCGGGCCGTGCAGCGAGAGGTGCGTGACCGGGAAGTCCGCCGAAATGTCGGCGAGCTGAGCGCTGCCGGTGTTGGTGATCTTGTAGACCGTGTCGTAACCGGTGGGCGTGGTGGAGGCCGAGCAGCCCATCCAGGCGCCGGGCACTTCGGCTGTGAAGTTCAGGGGCGCCGTGGTGTTGAAGTCGCCGCCCGAAAGCCGGATGTAGCCGCCGGTGGTGGGGAAGTTGGTCGCGTTGGAAATGTCCACCGCGCAAGCCGCATTGGACGCTGCACTTGAGGCGTCTTCGCAGGCGTTGTTGATGGCCTGGGTCGCGGTGGGCGTGAGGATCTGGGGGCGCGGAGCAATGGCGATGGCGTACTTGACCGCGTTGCCGCCGCCCGTATCCGAAACGCTGTTGCGCTTGCCGCCGCCGATAGCTTCGATGGCGATGGGGTACGTGGTGGTCGAGGTGCCGCTGCCCTGTTCGATGTCGAAGTCGAAGGTCCAACCGTAAGAGGAGCCACTGAAGGTGGCGTTGCATTTATCGGGATCCGCGTAGTTGTTGAACGGCGTCGCGGGAATCCACTTGGCCACGCCAGCGTTGGCCTGGGTCGCCGTGTCGAGAAGCTCGTCCGACGGGTGATCGCTGGCACCTTGCACCACGCCGTCGTCGCCCACGAAGCGATAGGCGCCCGCCGTGTAGTCGGGGTTCGCGTCGCCCTCGCAGTGTTCGGTGGTCTTGCAGTCCGAATCCTGCGTGCAGTCGGTGGGCGTTGCCACGCCACCATCGGCGTCTTCGGGATGGTTGGTCACGCACTCGCCATCGAGGATGCGGTCCTCGAAACGCCAGTGGTTCAGGGCCGAACTTATCGCCACCGTGCGGGTGGCGCCCACGAGCTCGCGCGTCTCGGGGAGCTGCGGCTCCTTGTCGTACACCGAGATGCCCATGTTGGCGGTGGATTCTTCGAGGTCGACCGTAAGGTCGAGACCGTTCGCCACGTTGAACCGGAACAACATGTCGGAGCCGTAGTCGCAGGCTCGCGCGTTGCCACCGCTGCCGCTGGCCGAGGGACAGTCCTCGCCGATCGTCTTGTTGGTGTCGTTGGCGCCCGAGTAACACTCGATGCCCGCCACGTCGAGCGGGTACGAACCGTGGGTGGTCACCGCTTCGTCGATGAAGTACGCATCCACGCCCAGGGGCACGGGCTCCTCGATGGTGGCCACTTCGGTGCTGTCCGAGTAACCGATGCCATCGGAGCCGAGGTCGAACGTGCCGCCCTGGGTCCAGCCAGCCACGGTGCCGTTGCCCTGGAAGGCCGTCCAGCTCGTGGACACGCCGAGTAGCACCGGGAACCGGCTGCCGCGGGCCGAGATGGTCATCGTGGTGTCGGTGGGCACCGTGAACGTGTAGAACGCATCGGGACCCGTCGCGGACGAGGTGATGCCGCAGATCGAATTGCTCGGCGTCACGTTGGACGTGAGGTTGCGCGTGTTGCCGACGATGGTGAACAGCTTGGTGGCATCGGGCGCCACGCCGCCGAGGAATGCGTTGATGGAGATGGCGTCGGTCTCGACGTCGTTGGAGTCGACCCACTGCTTCGTGGTGGTGCGGTAAATCTGGGGCGTCTGCAGGTAGTGGGGCTTCATGTCGGCCCAGCCCGCCTTCGTGCCGCCGCCAATCTTGCCCGTGAGGCTCGCGTAGGGATACACGGGCTGCGACGTGGCCGACGTGCCAGGACCGTTGTGCATGGGCGCGTCGGTGACCATCACGACGATGGGAAACGCCGTGTCGCGGAAGCAGGGATAGCCCCATGCGGTGTCGTCGCAGCCATAGCGCTTGGCGAAGGTGCCCGCTTCGGGAGCCGCATCGACCCCCGGACGATAGCCAGGAACGCCCTGACTATCCCAGCCAAAGTAAGCTTCTTCGGCGGTGGCCATGGTGTGCAGCGCCATCATGCCGCCCGAGGCGTTGGGCGTGGCCGATTCGGCGTCGGCGTTGGGCGTCACCTCGCTGATGGTGTTGCGCAGCGTGTCCACGTCGTAGCTGACGTCCACGCGGTGCTCGAAGAAGATCTCGTCGCCAGCCGTGCGCGCGGGGCTCGTGCCGAACGTGTCGATGTTGCCGTAGCCCTGGAACGGAATATCGCGGAACCAGCCCATGCCGATGTTCACGTCGCGAACGCGGCAGGCGATGTTGCCGGCGATGCCGTCCATCTTGAAGTGGTCTTCATCCGCGGTGCTGCCGTTGCGGTTCAGGTCACCGCAGGCATCGGTGCTGCTCAAGAACGAGCCGTTCTTCATGTCCGTATAGAGCGCAGTGAGCTCGTCGGACATGGTGGGACCGGCATCGATCAGGAAGTACACGTCGGCGGTGCGCACGTAGTACTGCAGGTTGAGCACGGCCGCGCCTTCGCCACCGGGCGCGAGCGCGAGGAAGATGGACGAAGCCGTCGTACCGAAGGGCTTGGTGCCGGTGGCAAGGTCGTATGCGTTCGGGATGCCGTCGCAGTCGTCGTCGCAGATGGTCTGGTCGGACATGGACGTGCACTGGTTGGGCACGCAGTCCTGGGTGGCCGTGATGACGGTCTGGACCGTGGTGTGATCGATGGTAATGCCGCCCGTGGGCGTGTTGACTGCGTTCGACGAGTTGCTCGGCGTGAGCGTGCCGGTGCCGAACGTGTCTTCCATCTGAAAGCAAGCGGGCTTGCACGGGCTACAGGTCTGAGGGTCGCCCAACAGCGCCTGCGATTGAAAGCCCATGCCGTCAGCGCGCGCTGCGGCCTTCTCGCGATGGCGCTCCACTTCGACTTCCCAGGTGGTCAGGCCCTCGCAAGCCGTCCACTTGCCATCGCGGCAATAGCGCATGCCACTCGCGCACAGGAGAGTGTCCTCGTGGGGCAGGCTCGCTTCATCGCAGGCAATGGGCGCTTCGTCCGCACACTTGCAGCCTTGCTCCGGGAACATGCAGGGTGGACAGCCCTCGTGGACTTCCTTGTCGGCGTCGTTGCAGTCCTCGCCGTCGGGACAACCAAGGCCGTAGCCGTCGCCATCCTCGTCGATGGCGCACCCGAGCGCTGCAAGGCCTGCATCGGCCTCCAGGTCGGTGTTCTTCGCCGAGGGCTTGTCGCCGCCGCATGCCGTTGCCAACATCAGCACGGTGCTGAGGGCAAGAAAACTCCGAACGCCCGTCCGAACCTTACTGGTCATACTTCCCCGCCGAACTGACAGAGCAAATTCTATTCCTCGTATAACGGATTTCTGAGCGGGCGATTGTGCAGTGGTTGTGCGGCCCCCGAAAGCGCGCTTGCTGAAAGAAAAGCCGGTCCACACCGCAACTTTTTCGGTCTTACCTTTAATCACAGAGTGCTCGCTGAACGTGCAGTCTCACGCCCTTCTCGCTGCGGTCGGCCCAGGCCAGGAGAAAGCGCCCGTCGAACCCCTGTTGCAGGCGCACCGGGCCTACTCCGGTGCTCACCTCGGCCAGCACGCGATGGGCGGCCACCGTACCCTGACTGTCGGTCAAGGTGACCTGCACCACCTCCGTAGAAACACCCTCTTGGGTGATACGGCTGCGGTAGCCCGCGGCGAAGCCATTGCCGTAGGCAGAAGCTAGACTCAGCCCACTCACACTCACGTTGCCGGGCGAGATCACGCGGAAGCCACTCTCGAGTTCGCCGTCTTTCTTGAAGCGGCGAAAGCGCAGGATGCTGTCGACCGTGTAGGCGACCGCGCCCACGTAACCCATGTTGTCGGCCTTGGCGGAGACGGCCAGATCCACGTCGCCCGAGGTGGACGAAACCTGCACCACATCGCCGACTGGCTCGCCGATTCGGTCGATGACTTGCAAGAACACGCCCTTTTCTTCGCCCATGCTCGACCACGCAAGCGCTGCGCGCGTTTCGCTGATTGCGGTGAGCGCGACGCGACGCGGCGAGTGCTTCTTGTCGGCCGCCAAAAGTAAGTACGGCTGAGCCACGCCATCCTGACGCTGTGTCCAGATGGACGCGGGCTTGCCACGCTCGCTTGCGGCCCAGGCAAGCAAGGGTGCACCGCCCACGCTCGCGGCCGCGAGTGAGCTCTCCTCGCCCGGCATTTCGGTGATGCGTGTGGGGTCGGATTTGGGGGCCGTATCGATGCCGTACACCTCGGTGGTCACGAGCTCCGCGGGGTCGTCACCGAGAAAATAAGCGTGAGTCTTCTCGCCCACGACCGAGAGGGTGGGGTCGTGCAGGGCGCGGCACGTGTCGCCATCGTTCGCGTAAATCTGACTCGCTTTTTTGGGAAACTCGTCGGAGTTGCCCACGTCGAAGTACGCGATACCCGCTCCGAGCGCGGTATCGGTGCGCGAATCGACGCAGGAGGGCGTCAGATACAGCACGTGCGCACCGCGGGCGTCGACGCTCATGGTGAAGGGGGCCGCGCCCACCAGCGCCATTTCGTCGACGAATGCGCCGCCCACGCAGTGATCTTCGCTGGTGCTGGGCGACATGGTCTGAGCATCACCAGCGTCCACGGCAGCATCGGGTGTGTCGAGCGAACCTTCGCCATCGCTGGCGCGACTCGGCCCATCGTCCTTGCAGGACAGAACCAGTGCCATGGCGCATACAAGAGTCAGTTGGCCGACGCGCGGCGCTCCCAGCATTCCGTGTCCCCCGACCAGAAGAGTAACCGCCGTAGAAGGGCTATTCTATAGGAGTTTTCTGGCACAACCCGCGGTGCATGTCAGCGCTTGCACCCCGTGTGAGACACGTGCCTCGAGAGCGAACGACAGCATCTTACTGTTCGAAACTGCGTCGGCTTCGGGGCGGTGTTGCAGAGTGAGGCAAACGACGTGTCGCTGCTGCAGGCAGCCTTGCGATCGCGTCAAGACGACCGTCACGGCCTCTTACGGCCGGACGCCAGAGTTCGAAGTCGCGCTCAGCGCGAGCGAATCTTTTGCGTCGCGAGGATCGACGGCGGCGGAAGGCCCTTTACGGAGTGCGTGTGAGCGGGCGCAGCGACGCTGATGGGTGGGCAGGCGGGAGCCGGCGACGACAGCGAAGGCGCGTTTTTCGGCGGACTGAACTGGATGCCCGAGACCGTGCTGACGGGCCTTACCTCGGGCAGGGGGGCGGCGCCGGTGGGCGAACCGGGACTTGGGGCTTGCGACTCCTCCTCGAGCACGAACTCTCCGCTCGGGTCGTAGTGTGCCTCGAACTCGCGCGTTGGCTTTTCGTGCACGCTGTACTCGTCGATGGGAATTTGCGCTTCGAACTCGCGCGTCGGTGTCTCGTGCACCGTCGGTTTGTGCACATCCTTTTGATTCATGGAGTGCTCCGTGCGGAAATAGCCCGATGCATCGGGAACGACCCGGCTGAGCGCGGGGCGCGCTGCTTGGTCCGTTTCGAGTTCGCTCGGCTCGTGCTCAGACCGTGCATTGCGACGGCGCACGAAGGCCAGGGCAGCGATGACGCTGACGGTCGATGCAGACGCCGCGATGGCCCAGAGCCAAGGCATGAACCACCATACCATGCAATGGTCAGAGGCGGAGCGTTCGCCGAACAGTCAGTTCGTGCGTGACGCTGCCGGTCAGCGCGCCTCGCACACATGCTCGCGCGAGCCTGATACTTCGTTTTGGCATTGGACCTTACCTTGGCGGCAACTCGGCTGGTAAGGCTGCACCGACCGCTTGCGACCTGAGCACCCGCCTGAGCTCCGGGACCATCTTCGCGTGCTGCGCAGACGACGCCGAGCGCAGCAAGGGGGCGGCCTGCACTGTGTGATAGATCGCCAGCGGTTGTTGCAAATGGCCACCGTTTGCAAATTGCAACGTTTGAAGTGGACGGCGGGTACTACGCCTGCCTAAGATGGTTTCAACAGCACTGAGCCAAGTCGGCGCGATGTGATCCCAACACGCGTCGGCTTGGCATTTTTTGCGAAGCGCCTCCGCCAACGGGCTACTCAGCACCGAGTTTTTGCGAGCGTGCTTCTCACCCCACCCCCGTTTCACGCCTGCGCATGGCCCGTCTCTACCCGGACACCATGCTCATATCCTCGTCCAAGCCCCCGTTTGTGCGCCACGCGCACAGGCACTCGCTGGTCCTCGCCCTCGCCCTGTGCGCCTGCAGCGGCGAAAAAAAAGACGACTTTGACGGTACCGACAACTTCGCAAACACCGGAGATGACGCTTCGGCCGGTGACGGCGATGCCAAGAACGACGGGACCTGCGTGGCTGACCGCCTGTTTTCGGCGCGGCCCATCGGCGAAGACGGCACCGACGTCATCCGCCACATCGTGGCCGACGGCGCGGGCAAGAACGTGTATTTCAGCGGCTATACCAAGCTCTATCGCGCGCCCATCTCGGGTGGAGAGCCCAAAGCGGTGGGAGACCTGCTCGGCACGCTCGATGGTAAGTTTTGGCTTTCGGGCGAGCAGGTGCTGGTCCCGGGTGGGCTGACCTTACCCATCGTCGAAGACGCCGACCCCGTGCTCCTGGCGTTGCCGAAAAAGGGAGGCAAGCTCGAGCCGCTCGTGAGCATCCCCCACGCGACCACGCTCAACGAACGCTACGAAGTGTCCAACATTCAGGTGCTGGGCGACGACGTGTACTGGATTGGCCGCGACATGCACACCGACGATCCCAGCGATTTGCCGCCGGTCTACCAAACCAACCATGTCGTCCGCAAGACCTCGTGGAAGAACCCGGACGTGCCGGAGGAACTCTACAGCTCCAAGTTCGAGCTCGACGAGCTGATCGTGATGCCAGCGCACGTGCTGGTGTCCCAGCGCGACAGCATGGGCAACGATGACTACGGCAGCACGCAAAAGCTCGTCGGCATCAATGGTAAGGTCACGGACGTGGAGGCGGTGCTCGGGGGTGTCGCCTCGGCAGGGCAGGGCGACTGGCTGTTGGTGCAGCGTCTCGACTTTGCCAAGCCCGAATCTTCGGGCGTGTTCCGTGTGCGCACGGATGGCACCGGTGCATCGTTGGTGGCGTCGGGGACCGGGCTACTCAGCGGTGTGGCGCAGGATGAAGATGGTTTCATCGCCGTCGTCAAGCCCTCGAGTCTCGGGCAGGACAGGGACACCACCAACGTGTACGCGGTGGGGATGGCGGGCGAGGGCAAGCTCATCGGCTGCATCGATGGCGACGTTACCGTGCATGGCGTGGGCGTGAGCGCATCCACCGCCTACGTGGCCATCAACGAGACGGTCGATGGCGACTACAAGGGCTCCATCCTGCGCTTTGCTCGCTGACGACCGCCGACGCGGTCGCGCCTGATACCCGGCTTCCGGCCCCGAATCCGGACCCCCGAATCCCACGCGACCCCGACCACGGCCCGCCCACCGGGTCGTCCTCAGTCCACGTCTTCAGGCCATTTGCGGCCGCATGCTTGGCGCGCTTCTCACGGGCGGCTTGCCCGGCGGCGCTTTCATCAGCGCTTCGAAAAGGTAAGGTTTGGACAGCTCGACCATGTCGATCTCGGGGTCGAGCTGCTTGCCGAGGCCCTCGGCCACCAGCATCGACACGTTCACCACGGTGAACACCGGGTCGATTTTCACGCCGTGCCGGCGCAGGATGTTCATGATGCCGCCCACCACGTCGGTGACCTCCACCTCGCCGAAGCGCTTGCCGTACAGGCTCTTGAAGTAGGCGTCCACTTCATCTTCGTAGCGGGCGTAGTCCCGGGTGCCCACGCTGGGCGCGTAGCCGTAGAAGAGCTGCGCGGCCTTGCGCCCGTCCTGCTGGGCGAGCGCGAGATTGGTCTCCACCCAGGGCCTTACCATCTGACCCGGGATGGTGGCCACCATGCCCACGTCGATGAGCACGAGCTTACCGTCTTCGGTGAGTAGCACGTTGCCCGGGTGCAAATCGGCGTGCACGAAGCCGTCGCGGAAGATCATCTTGAGCATGATCTCGGCGCCCAGGCGGGCCAGACGCTTTTTGTCCCCGCCCACCTTCTCGGGCTGGCTCGCCTTCACGCCGTGCACGAACTCCATGGTGAGCACGCGCGCGGTGCACAGCGCGTCGACCAGCTCCGGCACGCGCACGTCGGGCGTGTTGGCGAAGTTTTGGGTAAAGCGCCGGTTGTTTTCGGCTTCTTGGCAAAAGTCGAGCTGCCCACGCAGGGCCACGCTGAACTCGGCGATGGCGCCGGGTAAGGATAGTAAGTGCAGCGAGGGGATGTGATCGAGCAGGCCTGCCCCCCAGGTGAGCAGCGAGAGGTCCCGTTCGATTTGCTTGCGCGCCCGGGGCCTTTGCACCTTGAGCGCCACTTCGCGACCGCTCTTGAGCACCCCTCGGTGCACCTGTGCCACGGAGGCCGCGGCGATGGGCGTTTGGTCGATGCGGGCAAACTCGGCCCGCGCCTCGGGCGAGAGCTCTTCGCGCAGCACCTGGTCGATATCGGAAAACGGTACGGGCGTGACGGCGTCTTGCAGACAGGCCAGCGCTTCGATGTAGCCGGGGCCCAAAAGGTCAGGGCGCGAGCCCAGGATTTGCCCGAACTTCACGTACGTGGCGCCGAGCAGCGAGAGCACACGCGCCAGGGCATCGCCGCGCATGCGCTCCACTGCGCGGGCACTGAGTCGGCCCTTGAACGGACGCCGCAGCAGGTAGCCGACGAGGCCGCCTACGAACACCAACACGATCCAGACTGCGCGGAGGGCGAGCGCCATGTCGACGCGATGCTCTGACCTAATTCACCACTTGGTGCAAGAGGAGGGGGAGCACGCGGGGAGCGCGAGTACACGTTGAGGCCCGGCCGGGGGCCTGGCACGGGCACGGGCAGGGGCACGTTGCGAGTGGGCTCGACTGCCCGGGGATGCTCGAGTGTTTAAGGGGACCGCGGAGCGCTCAGTGGACCCAGCTATAGCTGAGCGACAGGGGCGTGCTGCCGGTGCTCAGGCTGCCGTTGGCGGCGCCCAGGCTGCCGTTTCCGCTGCGTTTTCGCCCGTGAAACAGCCAGGGCACGAGCACGCCTACGGCCGAGCCGAGCAGGGCGCCTGTGAGCACGTCGGTAAGGTAGTGGCGGTCGGCTGCAATGCGAAAGTAGCCGGTTGCGGCCGCCACGGGCATGCCGATGCCCCAGATCCATGGCGCTCCGCGGTAGTCGCGTAGCGTGGCCACCGTGCCCGTCGCGGCGACGATGGCGAAGGCCATGTTGGTGTGCCCCGAGTAGAACGAAGCATTGAAATCGGCGGGCGCAGGGTCGCGCTTGAGCACGTCTTGATTTTGATAGTTTACGAACGGCCGACGGCGGCCCACCGTGAACTTCACGAGCTGGTTGAGATCGATGGAAAGGCTCACGGCCTCCACGATCAGGAGGCCATCGATGAAGAAGTTCTTGGGCTTACCATCCAGCGCGGCCATGCCTGCGATGCCCGCCAGGGCACCCACGGGCGCGATGCCCATGGCGAACCAGTTGCTCGCGCGATGGGCGGGCAGCGTGTTGTCCCACACGAGGCCGTTGCGCGCCGCACGGTCGAAGCCGTTGGGCGTGCATAGCCGGCAGTCATCGGGCATGAGCTGCTTTTGCAGGTGCTGGGTCGTGAGCCACGCGGCGACGGCCACCACGGTGATGGGAATGTCGGCGCGCAGGTTGTAGTGGAGCTCGTAGGGCTCATCGGCCCGTGCCGCGCCGGAAGGCCAGAGCGACAGCACGAGCAACAGCGCTACAGCGAATCTTACGGTTCCGCCTGCGCGCATCTCGAGCTCAGTTCCGTTCGGAGACCGTGGCGGCCACCTGCACCTTGTCGCGCACCTGGTCGCTCGGATAGAGCACCACCTGGTCGCCCGTGCTCAGGCCCTTTTTGACCTCGATGAGGTCGGGCGTGCGCTCGCCAATCTCCAAGGTGACCTTCTGTGCATGGCCCGCTTTCACGGCGAAGACGGCCCAGTTTTGGCCATCGCGAAAGGCCGCGCCCGCGGGAGCCACCAGCGCATCTTCCACGAGGGCCGTGCGAATGCGCGTCTCCACGCGATAGCCGTCGCCCAGCTGTGACCACTTGTCGCGCGGGTCCACCAGGTCGAGCACCACGGGCACGCGCTGTTCTTCCACGCCGAGGGCGCTGCGCGTGGTGAAGGCCGAGGGCTCCTTCTTGCGCACGCGTGCCGTGAGCGTGCCGTTGCCGCCCCAGCGTTCGATGTGAGCCTCGGCGCCCGGTTGAATCTTCACCGCGTCGGTGGTGAGCACGTCGACCACGATTTCGAGCGCGGCCGGGTCGCCGATTTCGATCAGCGGTTGTCCGGGCTGCACCACGCCTTCGCTCTCCTGGTACACGCGCAGCACGTGGCCCGTGATGGGAGCGGTGAGCGCGAGCGCGGGGCTACCCTTGGAGGGCCCATCGATGGACGCCACCGCCGCGCGCGACATGGCGAGCTCGTGATTGGCCACGCGCTCGGAGAACTGCGCTGCGGAATAGTCTTCTTCGGCTGCGCGCAGTTCGAACTCGGCCTGGTCGAGCGATTGCTGACTCGCACCCGAGCTCGCCTTGAGAGAGCGCAGACGGGTGGCCTGCTCTTTGGCGAAGTTGAGTGCGGCCTCGGCGCGCTTGATGGTGACCTTACTGCGCTCCATGTTGGCCTGGGACATCGACACGCGTGCGCCCGCCTCGTTGCGCGTGCGGTCGTCGAGCAGCTGCGGCGCCATGGGCGAGATTTGCGCGAGCATGTCGCCGATGTTGACCACGTCGCCTGGCTTGAGCGAAATGCGCGACAGGCTGCCCATCACCGGGCTCGACACGATGAAGCGCGAGCGGATGCGCGTCTTGCCGCTTTCGTCGACCGTGACTTCGAGGCGTGCCTTCTTCACGGAGTCGACGTTGACGGGGATGGGACTCGGCACGAAGCCATAGGCGATCAGCGCGACCGCGCCCAGGGCGATGGTGCTGGTGATCACGCGTCCTACGATGCGTCGGCGTTTACGGGGGTCCATATTCTATTCTCGCGTCTTGAGCACTTCGATGAGATCGAGCTTGTCGAGCTTGCGCCGCACGAGCAGCGCACTGCCCACGGCTGCACAGGCGGTGACCAGCGCAGCAAAGGCCAGGGTGTGATTGGTGATGCCGGTGGGAAAGCGAAAGGCCTCCGGGTCGTTGGCCGAGACCATGGCCACCGACATGAAACGGCCAAGCACGAGCCCCACGGGGATGCCCAACAGCACCTGCACCGCGAGCTCACTGATGAGGATGCTGGAGATTTCGCCGCGTGTGAAACCGAGCACGCGCAAACTCGCAAGCTCCCGACTGCGCATGGACAGGGCCACCCGCGCGTTGTTGTAGACGACCGAGAGCGCGATGGCGACGGCGAACAGCGTGAGCACCATGGTGAACGCACCGATGGAGTCGCCCGTTTGCTTGCGCAGCTCGGCCACGAACAGGTCCTTGCGCATCACCGACGTGACCTGCGGCATGTCGTTGATTTCGGCCTGCACGGCCTTCACGCGATTGGCATCGACCAGCAAGATGGCGGAGCTGGCGTTGGGCGCATCGCCGAACAGCGCAAACTCCTTCGTGCTCGGCATGTGGATGAACATGCCCATCAGCTCGTCGACCGTACCCGTCATGGTAAGGACCCGCGGCGTGCGCTCGCCCTGCATGGGTTCGATGCGCACGCTCTCGCCGGGTTTCACGTCGAGCAGCTTGGCCAGGGTCTCGGTGAACAGCACCTCGTCGCGCCCGAGCGGCACGGTGGTGCCCACGGAGTCGAGGATGGGCCGCATGTCTCCGCGTTCGGGATGGCCGATGAGGGTCACCACCTGGTCGCGGTGTTTGGAGCGCACGCGCACGGCCAGGGTGGATTGCCACTGCACGTCGCGCACGCCTTCGATCACGCGCAACGCAGCCAGCGAGTCGGTGGGCACGGGCTTCACGAAGCTCACGGCCATGGTCTCACTCTGCGCCTTGGGCACATAGTAATGAAACAGAAAGACCATCGCGTCGCCGAAGAACTGGCCAATCATCACGATACCCGTGGCGGCTGCGATGCCCACCGTGCCGAGCACCAGGCGTCCGGGTCGGCGCATGACCTCCCGGGCCACCATGCGCGCCGAGGGCGTAAACAGGTGGAGAAGCGCGCTCCCGAGCCCGTCGCGGCGATAGCTGGGCGGCGCCACTGGCCGCATGGCCTCGGCTGGAGGTAGGCGCACCACGCGACGCACGGCCAACGCTGCACCCGCGAGCCCGGCCAGAATGGCTACCACCATGGCGCCCGTGAACAGGTTTGCGTCCACCTCGTACTCTAGCGCGGGCATGCGGTAGAACTTTTGATAGAGCCGCGTGAGCGAGCCGCCGAGCCAGGTGCCAAACGACAGCCCCGTGATGCCTCCGCCGATGGCGATGATCATGGTGAGCTGAAGGTAATGGAGCCCCACCTCGAAGTTGGTGTAACCCACCGCCTTGAGCGTGGCGATTTGCGGGCGGTCGAGCTCCACGAGCCGTGACAGCACCACGTTGAGCAAGAACGCCGCAACACTCAGGAAGATGATGGGCGCCATGGTGGCGAGCACGCCGAGCAGCGCCAGGTCCTGGGTGAGAAAGTAATTGGAAATCTGACGCTCGCGCTTTTGCGAGCCGAGCCCACCGTAAGACTCGAGCAAGGCATCGAGGCGCGTTTTCACGTCGTCGGCGTTGGCATCGGGCGAGAGGTCGAGCACCACGTCGTTGAAGGCGCCGCGCATGTCGTAGGCGGCCTCCACGGCGGGGCGCGGCATCCACAGCACGGCAAAGCGATTGGGCGAGGGCGCCGAGGCACCGTTGGGCACCGAGAGCACGAACTCGGGCGACATGGCGAGGCCCACCACGCGCAGCATGCGCTCGCGGCCTTCCATCACCACCTTGAGCGAATCGCCGGGCTGCACGTGGTGCTTTTCGGCGAACATCTCCACCAGCAGCGCTTCGTCGCTGCGCTCCGGGTTCGGCAGCACGCCCTCGCGCAGCACGATGCCGTTGAGCGGCGGCGCGTCGTGCTCGGGGATGGAGATGACCAGAGCCTGCGCGGGCTCGTCGAGCTTTTCGGGGGGCGTCGACGCGTTCTTACCCGTGCGCGGACCCACACGGACGGCATGTTCGAGCGGCACGCGGGCGGGACCCACCACACGTGTATAGGCGCGCGCCACGCCGGGCAGGGCTTCGAGCCGCGAAATCATGGTGTCGGGCGCACGCTCGAGGTGCACGAACAGGTCGCCAAAGCGCTCGGCGCTGTAGTAGCGGTCGCGCATGTTCACCATGGACAGCCAGGTGCCGCGCAAGGTGACGTAGGCGGCCACGCCCGCTGCGACCACGATGGCAATGGTGATGACGGCCCCGCGCGTGAGCCAGATATCGCGAAAGAGCTTGGTGTGGATGGCCCTCACCAGCTGAGCTCCGACGGGTCCTTGGGCTTTTCGTTGCGACGTTCGCTCACGATGCGGCCGTCGGCGAGCGTGACGATGCGATGGGCCATCTCGCCCACGGGGGCGTTGTGCGTGATGACGGCGGTGGTGGTGCCGAGCTCGCGGTTCACGTGACGGAGCACGTCGAGCACGCGCACGCCGGTGCGGAAATCGAGCGCGCCGGTGGGCTCGTCGCACAGCAGAATTTGCGGACGTTTGGCCACGGCGCGGGCAATGGCCACGCGTTGTTGTTCGCCACCCGACAATTGGGCCGGGAAGTGATCCATGCGTTCGCCCAGGCCCACCAGCTCGAGCGCTTCGGCGGGGGCCATGGGGCTGTCGACGATGTCGGTCACCAGGGCGACGTTTTCCCGGGCCGTCAGGCTGGGGATGAGGTTGTAAAACTGAAACACGAAGCCCACGTGTTCGCGCCGGTAGCGCGTGAGCTGGGCCTCGTCGGCGCTGGTGAGGTTCCCGCCGCGATAGAGCACGTTGCCGCTGGTGGGCGTGTCGAGGCCGCCGAGAATGTTGAGGAGCGTGGATTTTCCGCTGCCCGAAGCCCCGAGCAGCACCACCAGCTCGCCCGGGTGCAGCGCGAACGTGACGCCCGAGAGGGCGTGCACGTCGACATCGCCCATGCGGTAAATCTTGGTGATCGCCTCGGCGGAGAGCACGGGCTCGCCGCGGGGTGACTGCGTAGTCGGGGACCCCGATACGCGAGAGCCATTGGGGGGGGCCGCGTTTTCGCTTGGGTCCTTGTTGTCTCGGCTGGTCACGTGCGTCCAAACGTGGACCCAAAGCATGTCCCTGACAAGGGCGCCCGTGAGCTCCCCCGAGCGGACTCGAGGCCCCTTTCCCGTCGGCTCGACGCGCCCGGGATTTCAGGCCAAACGCGAGGTCCCGATGCCCCGCCCATTCGTTCTCGTCGAATCCGTGGACACCCCCGAAGGCCCGCTCGAGCTCCGCCAGCGCGGCGAGCGTGATTTCATGATCACGGTGGGCAAACGCGTGCTGATGACCAGCGTCATCCATCGCTCCGAGCTGTCGGTGGCGGAGCTCGGCTGCGCGCCCATCAAAGACCGTAAGACCCCCCGCGTTCTGATCGGGGGCCTCGGCCTCGGCTACACGCTGCGTGCCGCGCTCGACGCGCTGCCCAAGACGGCCCAGGTGGTGGTGGCCGAGCTCAACGAAGTGGTCGTGCGCTGGTGTCAGGGGCCCTGCGCCGTGCTCACCAACGACGCGCTCGCCGACAAGCGAGTGTCGGTGGTGGTGGGCGACGTGACGCGCGTGATTCGTAAGGTGGCGAGCGACCCGGGGCAGCCGCGCTTCGACGCCATCGTGCTAGACCTGTACGTGGGCCCCGGGGCGAGTGCCCACGAGACACGTTCGCTGTACGGACGGGACATCCTCAAGCGCACGAGCGAAGCGCTTAGCCCAGGCGGCGTGTATGCAGTGTGGGGCGAGGACCCGGTGCCGAGCTTCGAGGCCGACCTGCGCGTGGCAGGCTTCGACGCCGAGCTCCTGCGCGTGAAGGGCGGCGGCCCCCGTCACGCCGTGTATCTGGCAAAGAAGAAGCGCGCTCGAAAGTGAACACGGTCGCGACGACAGATGAACGTGGCCGTGAACCTGGTCGTCACCGGCGACGGCGACGGTGTGCGTGATCGTCAAGCTCGTTGCCGCAGCGTCAGGTGGAACAACCGCTCACGCACACCGTCGCCGTCGCCGTCAAGGTTGACGACCAGGTCGACGACCACGTGCCTGCGATGCGCGGGGAGCGCGGATGATCACATCGGGAAGGGGTCGAGCGCGGCGCCCGGAGCGTTGCACTGGGGCGTGTTCGGGTCGGCACAGTACGCCACGAACAGGTAGTCGTAGGGCACCACGCCGTTGAGCATGCCGCCGCTGCCGGGCACGTTCGGGTCCACGGGCCAGATGGCCTTTTGGGTCTTACCGTTATGGCAGCCCACGCAGCTCGTGGACATGGTGGCCTCGTTGGTCAGGCTCACCTTGGAGTAGAACCACTGACCCTCGAAGGTGGCTTCGTTGAGTACGGTCACCTTACTCATCACGTTGGTGCCAGACAGCGAGTACTTCCCGCTCACGGCGTCGAGCTTGTAAATCTCCTTCACCACGATCGAGCCGTTGGGCATATCCAGCGGCAGCGGCATGCCGGCCTTGGTCCAGTCGCTGATGGCCTTCGCGCCGACCGGATTGATCCACACGCGCACCGCGTTGCCGTGCGAGGGTGTGACGATCAGCGCGCGCGCCGCCGAGCTGTCCTGAAGGAAGGGCTTCCAGTTGTTGCGGTAGTCTTCGGTGGTCATCACCTGAAGGATGCGCGCGGCGCGTTCGGCGTCGGTCATCTCGGCCGGACCCAGGTCGGGCACCACGATGGGCGTACCGGCGTCTTCTTCCTCGTGACCCGCATCGAGCACCGGCGGCGTCGATGCATCGGGTTCGGGATCTTCGTGGCCAGCATCGATCGTGGTGCTACCCGCATCTTCTTCGGGCGTACCCGCATCGATTTCGGGGTCCACGTTGCCCGCGTCGGCTTCGGGATCCGGGTCCACATTGCCCGCGTCAGTCTGAGGGTCTGGGTCCACGTTGCCCGCGTCAGTCT
>JADMIO011564971.1_pt1 | contig 78627 bp, 64 predicted proteins | sample 8958161 | NCBI WGS metagenome assembly JADMIO01 (sample SAMN16585339, study PRJNA669376) | soil metagenome | isolation source: Crop rotation soil | place: USA: Cullars Rotation, Alabama | collected 2011 | reverse complement strand
CGCGACAACTTGTCCACGTGGAATTCTAAGCTTAGGATCCCAATGTGCTGGAAAGCTGCTTCTTTCTATCATACATACAGATACCATTGTCTGTACTTATCCAGATATTATGACGATTATCTTCCAAAATACCGAACACTGTGCTTCCCGAAATGCCATCTGTCAAAGTATAATTTTTAAATTTCTTAGTTCTAAGATCTTTTAATTGAGAGAGCCCGCCTTGCTTCGTACCTATCCAAATCATCCCTTCACTGTCCTGCATTATTGCGAGAACATCGTTAGAAGGCAGACTCTCTTTGTCGTTCTGGTTGTTTACAAAGGAGGCGAACTGTTTTGTTTGTCGATCAAACAAACAGACGCCTCCCGTTTCTGTACCCAACCACAGATTATTGCTTTTGTCTACTAACATGGTTCTTACATTGCCTCCTGTTAACCCGTTGGCATGTGAGGCCGTGTAAGGGTAGGAAATAAAACGATTATGTCCCGGCTCGTAACAATCGAGGCCTACTTCCAGCATACCCATCCATACTTTATGGTCATGGTCTTCTTTTATCTCCCACACATTCAGGTGTCTTACTTGGCTGCCATCGTCTGTTTTCAAAGGAACGAGGACCATTTTACCATCTGGTTGCAATTTTGCCTTACAAAAACCGCTGGCATATGTACCGATCCAAAGATTGTCATCGTGGTCTCGCATGAGGGTTTTGATGATATTGGAACAGATTCCAGAGTTCTCTTTTGTATAAGCTTTAAAGGTTTTTGTTTTAGGATTGAACAAATTAATCCCACCGCCGTCTGTCCCTACCCATACGTTGCCATTCCCAGCGTCCGCAAAGCTTAAGATTGATTTGTAGCTCAATCTATGTCCTTCTTCTCCTTGATTGGTAAAGACTTCGAACTTGCGTTTGTTGTGCATGATCACATTGAGCCCTGTGGCATAATTGCCCAACCAGATGTTCTTCGTTTTGTCTTCAAATACACAATAGACAGCGTTACTACTCAAAGAAGCACTGTTAATGGCGTCGTATCGGTGCACTTGGAAGGTATCAGCTTGGTAGTCATATTCCATAAGTCCACCTCCATCAGTGGCCACCCATAGCCTGCCTTGGCTGTCTTGCTTGATGTCCATGATCACATTGGAAAACAATTTATTGTTCTCCGAGTTGTAACGGGTACTTTTTCCTGAAGTCATTTCTATCTTATAGAGACCCTTGTTTTCTGTCCCCATCCACAGATACCCTTTTTTGTCCTTGAACAAGGTACCGCCTTTATTTACCAACAGTTCCGATTCGCCTGGGCCTTGAAAGGAGTACAAGAACGTACACTCGGCAGTACGTTTGTTAAATCGTACCACTTTGAAACCTGAAAGGTAAAGGAGGAAGAAATCGCCGTCCTGCTCAAGCATGGAAGACACAAAGCCCGTTTTGATGGTACTGAGGGAAATAAATGCTAACGAATAATGCTTGAATTTTTTAGTGGCAGGATCGTATTTGCTTAGGCCTTGGCTGGTACCTAGCCATATTTTACCTTCTTTGTCCATGTGGATGGACATGATGTGGAAATTGTCTTCCGTGCCTTCATTGTGTACAAACTTAACTCGTGTGATCTTTTCGGTTTTTATATCGACCTCTTCAAAACCGAAATTGTCATGTGCCACTAGAATATTGCCTTCATTGGTCAACGTCAAGGCTCTGATAAAACTTTCGGAAACGGTATTGGTATCAGAAGGGGAATGGACAAACGCTTTGAAATTGTACCCATCGTAACGGATGAGGCCATTGTAAGTACCAAACCACATGATCCCGTATCTATCTTGGACGATAGACGTGACGCTGTTGTCTGGCAGGCCATCCTTGCGGCTTATGCGCTCGAACTCGATCGTTTTCGGAAAGGTGTTGCCCAGTGCAGATACACTGAGCAACGTTCCGAAGATGGCTATCTTCAAGTTACGAAACCGGCCTATAATATGAAAAAGCCAAATTTTCAAAAGCTGTTAGTTAGTATACTAGGCCAAGAAAAATCTCAACCATTCCCTGATTTTTACGGGAATGGGCAGAACAGCTACACGTAGAAGTAATAAAATAAGCGTTTTTAAAGCCCTAAGAGTTTCACTTAGGAATTAACCCTTAAATAATGGCGTTCGAAAGTGCCTCTTGAGAGAGTGGAATGTAAGATTCGTGAGTGGACGGTTGTCCGTTGTCAGTAGTGACGAATGCTTCTAGTTGTCAGATTACCTGCGTTCTGACAAAACTAGAAGAATCGGCAAAAGTAGGTAAGCACGCTATCTATGTCACGATCATGAAAACTCAAAAAAACAAAAACCTAATTGGCCAATACGTCTTCAAACTCTAAAACGATCGCTTTCAAAAAATTACAAATCGACTCCACCTGCTCCTGCGTTTCCTCAGAAGCGGCACCTGTACCCGCTTGGGCTTCCAGCTTCTTGATCGGTTCTTTGAGAGGCTGGATGCCCATGGTATGGACGGTAGTTTTCAGCTTGTGGGCGGTAACAGTGAGTTGTGGGAAGTTTTTAGTAGCCCAAGCCTCCTGCAACTTTTTTATAGAGATGGGCACAGTATCAATAAAGATACGAATCATCTTTCGCTCAAAGTCCTTATTGCCCAAGGAGAGCTTGGAGAGAATCGTGTAATCGTACAGTGTGTTCTCTTTTTTAGGACTTGCCTTTTTCGCTAGCAGAGAAAGGTAAGAAGCCATTTTGGCATACAACTCTGCCTCGTTAACTGGCTTTGCGATGTATTCATCGAAACCGGAGGCAAGTACCTCCTCCTTTTGTCCTTTGGATACATTTGCGGTTAAGGCAATGAGGGGTATTTTAGATTTAAGATCGTCATTTGATTTTCTTATGGCATCAGCTGCTTGCAACCCGTCCATCACGGGCATCTGTATGTCCATTAAGATGAGGTGATATTCCTTTTCCTTCCATTTTTCAAGCCCTTCTTCCCCATTGTTGGCCACATCCACTCTTATCCCCCATGACTTTAATAGTTCTGTTGTCAAAAAACGATTTACCTCATTGTCTTCTACCAACAAAACATGGGCACAAGGCAAGGGAGGAAAAGTAATCTTGTTGGGAAGGGAAGAAAGAACGGCCTTGTCTTGACTGGGGGTCTTTTCTTGTATTGGAGAAGTAGATTCTTGATAGCTCCAAAAATGGCCAATGTAGCGTTGGCTAAAATCAAAAACAGGTATGTACTCTCTTAGGTAAACTTGGTTCTCCAGTTTGGTTTCGTACGAATAATTAGAAACTTGTAGCTCTTTTATCTCTTGCATACGCTGCATCAAACCGACCCCATCTTTAAATGTATGTTGTGCAGATTCTATCCATTTGGCAGCGAAAGTACCTTCGAGTCCATTGCTGGACTGTGTAATGGAAAAGAGGTCGCAGAACTTCTGATTGGCAAAGATGATTTCACCCTTATCATCTTCAAGTACCATAGCGCATGGAGAGTGCGTTACCACAGCACTGAGATAGGCTAGAGTATGGGCATTTTCTTCTGCTACCTGACGCGAAAGTTTTTTGTGCTTTTCAGCTTCCAACAATACAGCTTTCAACGCCTCCCTTAATTCTAACAGCTCAGATTCCATCCAACTCAACTTATTTTAAAAGTAGTTACACAGCTTTTCACAAATTAGTCAAATTTAAACTCCTATTTTGTATTCCAATTCGATATACTTTTTAACAAAAAGAAGGCCGCTTCGTTTTACAGTAAAAGGAATAACACCCAAAATTAAGCGAATTGTTTGGTGCAAATGCAGGCATTTAAAATTTTCATAGTAGAAGACGAGGAGCTTTTTGCTTCCAGCCTACAGTATCACCTGTCCCTCAATCCAGAGTATGAAGTGGACATTTTTCTGGATGGAAAAAGTCTGCTGCAAAATTTGCACAGAAGACCCGATCTCATCTCTCTCGATTATTCCCTTTCGGATACCAATGCCCAAAAACTTATAAAGCAAATAAAACAGGCGGTACCCGATACACCTGTGATTATTGTATCAGGCCAAGAAGACGTGACAGTAGCGGTAGAACTTTTAAAAGAGGGCGTATATGACTACATCGTAAAAAATGAAGACACCACTACCCGCTTGTGGAACACCGTAAAAAACATACGGGAAGTAAGTGGCCTAAAGAGAGAACTAGACAACTTAAAAGACGAAGTAGGTAAGAAATACGACATAGGCAAAGACATCAAAGGCTCGAGCCCCCATCTTCAAAAAGTATTTGCCTTGGTGGAAAAAGCCGCTTCCACCAATATCAATGTTTCCATCACAGGCGAAACAGGCACTGGAAAAGAATTGGTAGCCAAAGCCATCCACTACAACTCCACGAGGAAAAAAGCACCTTTTGTGGCAGTGAACACGGCGGCCATCCCCAAAGATTTGATCGAGAGTGAACTCTTTGGGCACGAAAAAGGAGCCTTTACGGGTGCCATGGCCCGAAGGATTGGCAAATTTGAAGAAGCGGAAAAAGGAACCCTCTTTTTGGATGAAATAGGAGAACTGGACATCAACCTCCAATCGAAGCTGCTTCGAATACTTCAAGAAAGGGAAATAGTAAGAGTAGGTAGCAATACGCCTGTAAAAATAGACGTGAGAATAGTGGTGGCCACGCACAAGAACTTGGTAGAAGAAGTAAAAAAAGGCACTTTCCGTGAAGATCTTTATTATCGCCTTTTGGGTTTACCTATCCAATTACCACCTTTGAGAGAACGTGGAAATGATGTGATTTTACTGGCAAAGCACTTTTTGGACGAATTCTGCAAAACGAACAAACTTCCCAACAAAACATTCTCCACCGCTACGAAGGACAAACTGATGCGCTATTCCTTCCCAGGCAATGTGCGTGAGCTAAAATCTGTAATAGAACTGGCAGCGGTACTTTCGGATGGTCAAGAGATCGTAGAAGATGATATTTCTTTCCATCCTACCCACTTGGTAAACGACCTTCTCTCCGAAGAACTCACGCTAGAAGAATACAACCAAAAAATCATCAAACACTTCCTTGCCAAGTACGACAACAATGTAGTGCTGGCCGCTCAAAAACTAGGCGTTGGGAAATCTACTATTTACCGAATGCTACAGGAAAATAAGTTATGAGTGATACGTGGTGCGGTTGTGGGTTGTAGACTTATGGCTTAACACAAGGCTAAAAGTTTTCTGAGCAAGAGCTTCGAAGTTTTTCTGCAAAACTTCCAAAGTTCTCGACTTAAACTTCCAAAGTTTACGACGTAAAGTTCGGAAGTTTACGTCGTAAAATAGTTTGTCCGCCAAGCGAAAACTTCCGTGGTTTCCAGTGCTAAAATTTCCCACTAATTTTTGTTAGAGATGTGTGGTCAATTGGAAGACGACTGGTACTTCCTTTTTACAAAATCCAATACTAATCGGATCATTTTGTACACAACCCAACCACTGGCGCCACCTGACACCGCCCCAATTCCCAAACCCCAATAAATGATTTCTGAAAAGGTAAAATAAATGGGCCAGATCCATGAAAGCAGCCAACAGACAAAAGCCCCAGCTCCCAAGCCAAAGAAACCAAAAATCAGCATACACAGCCACTTAAATCCTTCGCTGAACGACTTGTTGTACCAGCCAATAAAAGCGGAAGTGGTGAATATACCCGCTCCTATAAACACCGCACTGCTCAAAAAAGCGGCAAGAGCCAAAAGGGCAGAAAAAACAAAGAGCAGAAAAAACACCAGTATGGCACCTACCAGCATAAACATCATAACGATAAACAAGCCGGGGTCTTCGTCTGCAACATCCATAACGCCTGCTCTACCCTTGTAGTCTACCGAATCTACTACTTGAGCAAAGGCAGGAAAATAGGAATAGGTAAAGAGGAAGAAGAAAAGTAGGATGCAAAGTTTCTTTACGGTCATAGATCTAGAGTAAGGCTTGATGGTAATGTAGGCTTTAAAAATCGAAGTATAGCTTTGCCAAGTGCAAAACAAATCCGCTTGCCATAACACCGATAAGTGCAAAAACACTAAGCATCCAAGGAAGGAAGTTATAAGCATCAAGTTCTGTTTCCCATTCTAAAATATTTACGACATGAGAGATGAGACCATAAAGTGCACCTAAAAGAAGAAAACCAATGAATATGCCACCTTTTAATGCATAAGCATACCACTTGTTGTACCAAACAGAAGAGGGAACAAGACCTAATCGAACAAGAAAAACAGTACACAAAGGAACTCCAACTAATAGAACCAAAAGGCATTTGATAATTAACAGTGCCCAACCGCCTATAGCTACCGCCGCCAAGAGAATGAAGAACGCTTCTTCCCCTTTGTTAATAAGAAGTCCAGATGAGGGTCTTTCTACAAAAAGAAATCGAAAGAGAAACGCAGCTCCGATAAGAGTCAATAAGAAAAAGGAGATGCAAAATGCTTTTTTCATTTTATCAGTTTCAAATACGTATTCACCGGTTTAGGATAATATTCACCATCCAATTTCAATGTCATAAAATGCAGGTGGGTGGGAGATCGGGCTTTGAAGGCATTGAGACCTGTGCGTCCCACAGTGCCAATGGCGTCTCCTGGCTTGAGCACATCTCCTAGCTTCACTTTTAATCGCTGGTTGTGAGCATAGTACACGAGCAGTTTATGGTCCACATCGTATACCCACACGTATTTGCCACCTCGCAAGGCGCTGGAGCTTTCCCAGTTTTCTTCCAATGCAACGACGACTCCATACCCTACAGATTGAACGTTTATTTCGGTGCCTTTGGTATCGTCTATCGCATCTTGATTTTTATCGCGGATGAAGATATCGTGGGCTGGGTGCCCTTTGTGCCGATTGCCGTCAAAATAATCGTATCCCCCCATTTGATAACCCTTTCCGTTTTGACCCCCAATGGATTTTGCGCCATACGAAGAAAGAGGAAAGACCCAAAGTGAATCTTTGTGAAGGCTCACCTGCTGGCGATAAGCGTTCTCTATTGCCACCAAGGTCTTTTTTACTTCTATTTTGGCCTTTGCCTTCCCTATTTTCCCATCTCTGACTTTGGTATTAAGTACTTGAAAAGAATCTGCCAGAGTACGCAAGGAAGGAGATTGAGCAGTTACCTGTAAGCTTAGTACAATCAACAAAAAGCACACACACCTATTCATCTTTAAAACGCTTTAAATCTGTCGGCTGAAAGGTCCATTCAGGAGTGGAAATAGTCTCTTCTTTTAGTTCGTACCAAGGACTCAGGTTTTCGTCCATAGGATTGAGAAGGATTTGGGTTTCCTGTGCAGGCATATAACTTTGGGCCAACAAGTATACTTTTTGGCCTGTTCTAGAATTCACTGCCATGTCCACCATTATCACGGCGTGACCGTAAGGAACACCTTTTTGCACCAGCACATCCCCTATTTTCATTTGCTGAAACGAAGGCACTTTGGCCAGTTCGTGCAGCAAAGAAGCAGTGTTGGCGCTCATAAAGATGTGCTCCATGTATTTTCTGAATTTGGGATAGGAATAATCACCCTTTGCATAGTCTTTGTAATAAAAAGGTTTAAGCGTAGAAACGAGTTCGAAATGGATCTTATCGTATTTTTTTAGGCTATACAAATACTCACCACGCAAGCGCATGACGGCGTCAGCACATTGCTGTAGGTCTTTTTTGCCAATGTCCATGTTCACCACCGCCGCATATACGTTGCGGTTGGGTTTTTCTTTCCCATCGTAATATTTCACCAAAGCCCCTTTGGGTTGCAAAGGCAATTGGCGCAGGTAAGCAGCAAAAGAGTTGGGCTCCGTTCTTACTCTTTCAAAACCTGAAGGTGGAGCAAAACGGCCTGCAAGGGTGTTTTGTGCTTGTAAAGCGAAACATGACATTAGACAGAGAAGACTAAGAGTGGCAAAGCGAAGTCTTCCTTGATTCTGTGTTTTTCTAAAAAGCATAAGCAAAATATCAAAATCAATTGTTCCGGCTCCAAGCCCTTTCGAATTTCCAGTTTTTGGCTCGCAAGGTGCGGGGCAAGTAACTAAAGGTTTCTTTTACAGAGAGGCTGTTGTACAACTTGTCGTCATCTGTGAGCAAAATCTGTTTGAAACGACCCATTTCGTCTTTTTCAGTCAAATCGGCAAAAGGCAGTTCGTCGCTCCAGTTTTTTGTCTTTTGTTTCTTCAGCTTCTCTTTCAAATACCATTCTGGACGAAAGTTATGCTCCACACGCAACACAGGTACAAAACGTCCTTCCGACACATTTAAAGCATATTCCAAATACTTCTTTAATAGTTTAGGGCCTTCGTGCAAGGTAGATTCTACATTTAACAGCGTTGGGTAAATGCTGGTGACCACAATCACTTTGTCTCGGGCACGGGTTACGGCCACGTTCAATCGGTTCTCCCCTCCTGCTTGGTTCAAGCTGCCAAAATGGTGCTGCATACGACCTGCTTTGTCCGGCGCATATCCGATAGAGAAAAGGATGATGTCTTTTTCGTCTCCTTGGATATTTTCTATGTTTTTGACGATAAACGTTTCGGGCAGCGTCCGCTTTTCTGCAGCACAACGTTCGTCCAACAGGTCTTGAATCAAATACTGCTGGTGAATGTTGAAGGTGATAACGCCAACTTCCTTTTCGGGTTGGGCTTTGAATAGCGCCAAACAAAGGTCTGCCACTTTTTCTGCTTCCGCTCGGTTGCAATGTGCTTCCAAGAAGCCTTCGGTTTTGATGTACTGGATGCCTTTATGTCCTCCTTGGAAAGTCTGAAAATCAGGCAACAAAGCCAGCTTGTGTTTGTAGAAATGTTGGTTGGAGAAATCGATCAAATCCAATGAACGGCTGCGATAATGCTCTGTCAGCATCACTTGGGGCAAATAGCGGCTAGCCAAATCAAGCAAAGAATCAATCTCCGACTCGGGCACATTTTCATCGTCTTCGTTGAAACGGGTACGGTACAAATCGCTGGGAGGCAATTGTTTGCTATCGCCGGCTACTACCACTTGCTTGCCTCTCGACATGGCAGGGATTCCTTTTTCGGCATAACATTGCGAAGCCTCATCAAAAATCACCAAATCGAACAACTCCTGCAGGGGAAAAATGGCAGATACCGTTTCAGGTGAAGCCAACCAACAAGGCAACACGTACAAAGCTTCCTGATGAAAGGCTTCCAAGGTTTTGCGCAGCGGCCAGATCTTTTTCTTTTTGGTGGCTTGGTGGTGCAAGTCACGGTAAGTAGTACGATTGCCTAAACGGTTAAACTCTTCGTTTCGGTAGGCTTGTTCCCTCAGTTTGATCATTAAAATCTCACGGCTCAAGTCTTCCTTCTGCGCAATGGCCTCATTCAGTTCCTGCTCCAACAAAGGCACCGCATGGCTCGACACGCCTCTCAAGAGTGGATACTTATTCTCGATATGCTGAATCCACAGGCGACGGATGGAGTTGTCGAATTGAGTTGCGAGTTGCGAGTTGTAAGTTGCGGGTTTGGTTTCGGGTTGTGAGTTGTGAGTTGTGGGCAAAGATTGGGATTCAGTATTTTCTGGCTTTGAACTGTGGTTGTGAATCTTTGAGTTTGATTCCACATCACTCGCAACTCGCAACCCATAACTCACAACTAAAAGATTCAGTGCTTGCTCCTCCTGAAACGTCAATGCGGCCTTGGCTTTGTCGTATTCCACTAGGGCGTCGAAACGGGAGTCGAGTTCTTGGAGGGCGTGGTAGAGGGTGCCGCTGCCTAGCAATTCGTGGAGATGCTCTTCTGTAAAACGAACCAGATGGCTTTGGTAGGCGCTGGCTACTTTTTCTATCAGTTTTTCTACTTGTTCTGCTGTTGACAAAAAAGCAGTGCGAGAAAGGTTGTTTAGTGTGATGGGATAGCGTATTTGCTGGTGCGTGATCCACCATTGTTCGGTAGACTCCAAGGCTTTTTGGATTTCCTCGATGGTATCCGCATACTCTTCCGCACTTTGTTCATCGCCAAACTCAAACTCTTTGTTTTGTTTATATTCTTCTTTTAAGAGATAAAAGGCTTCGGAGTTTTTGAGGCGTATGTTCAGCTCCTTCACTCCATCCAAGGTTTCGGGCAAGCGATTGGCTTTGAGAGCTGCCAGCACTTCGGGCTTTTCTTTGGCAAACCATTGCCATGCTATCTTACTCAAAAAACCACCTAAAGCATCTTCTGCCTTTTCTGTTTTGGTCAGCAGGTCTGCCAGCGTGTCGGGAGTAACGCCTTTGGCCAGTGGTTTGCCCACCATTTGAAGGGTTCTTTCTTTCCACTTCTCCAGCCGTTTGTTCCACTTTGCCAGCTTGCTTTCGGTGTCGTTGCTTTGGGCAAACACTTGAAAATGTTGGTAAAAAACGGTGCTTTCAGAGCGTAACCTCAATTCTGCCAACAAAGGGGTATGGCTTCGGAGTTCCCAAATGTGCACCACGTGGGTATCCAAACTTTTTAAAGCAGGATCAATGGCTTCTACGAACTTGTGTAGCTCCGACAAAGCATTGGCCAAAATGGTTTTGTCTTGGTACGTATGCGCTTTGAACGAAATCCTTTGCTGCCACGCATGCTGCGGATGGTCAAACTCCAAGGCATAAGGCAAAAGCCATTTCAGCTTGGCATTAAAATCGAGCAGCTTATCGTAGGTAAAGTATTTATAAAAACTATCTGCCTGAGGGAGAATAGGCAATGAAGAATCGGAAGTAAGATACAACTCCTTTACACTGATGCCGCATTCGCTGGCGTCGAACAAAGCGGCTCTGAGCGATTCCAATTGCTCTGCACACTGGTCTATTTTGCGACAAGCGTCGGTGTAATTTCTTTCTAAAAAAACGGTATCGAGAGAAGTATTGGCTTTTTTGTACTCGTCGATGTGATCGATCTGTTTGGCCATTTTGCTGTACACTTCGTTTCGATCGGCTTTGAAATCGTGCACCAGCGCAATGAAGTCGCCAGCCCCGATGCTTGCCAAACGTTTGTATACCACATCCAAAGCCGCCCTTTTTTGGCACACCACCAACGTCTTTTTCCCCTGACTGATAAAATCGGCTACCAAATTGGAAATCAACTGTGACTTGCCCGTACCGGGAGGTCCCTGCACCACCAACGACTGTCCGCGTTTCACGATCTTAATTGCTTCCTCCTGCGGCGCATCGAGGGGGAGCGGTGTATGAAGATCAGACTCCTTAATGGGTGACGAGTTGTGGGTTGTGAGTAGCGAGTCGCCGTCCTCCAACTTCGAACTACCAACTACCAACTTCGAACTAAAAAAGTCTTCCAAACTTCCTAAGTCACCTTGTTCCAATAGCGTGTCGTAGTCGGGAACTAGGTACGAACCCGCTTGGGGAAAAATACCCAAGACGGCTTCATTAAATAATTTTAGCCGACCTACCTCTGTGGCTTCTGCCAATTCAGCCGATTTAAAGGTCTGAAAAGCTTCGAGTTTATCTACAAAAAGATCGGTGTTGAAATGCAGCTCGAGTCCATTTGCTTTGAACAATTCGTAAAGCTGTGTTCTGAATTCTCTCGGTTCTTTGCTGAAAGTTTCAAAAGAGGTTTCAAGCAAATCGTCCGTGAGGGAGGCTTGGTTGTAGTGTTGCCAAGCCAAAAGAAAGCTTTTGTTGAGTGAAACAGGCTCATTGTCACGCTGCACCAGTTGCCACGTATTTTCTTCCAATCGTAAACTGACTGGGAAAAAGAGAAGAGGGCAATGCACCAAAGTACCGTCCGAGAATTGCCCACGGGCAAAAGGCCAACCAATGTACAAGTCTTGCGAACCCGATTCTTCAAACAGGAACTGGTCTTTACGGGCGATACACTGCAACTGTCGGCCCACCAAGTTCACCTTTTCATTGCGACTGTCCAGCAACTGGCAAAGCGGAAATTTATTCTTGCCCGCAATCAGGTTTTCAACTATCGAGAAAGACGGTTTGTTGAGCAGAAAATCGAGGTCGTGAAGGTCGAGGTCGTTTTCCTTGCTCAATCGCAGCAAAAGCAAGGCCCTGTTGCTGCCCGATAGGTTGATGAGCTTTTTCTGGTAATTCTTGAGGAGCGCATGGAACATAAAGTAAAGATATCCATTTTAGTCGTCAGTTGCCTGTTGTGAGTAGGTGTAGGGCAGTTGTGAATTCTATGCTTAAATGTGTTGTAAGTATTTTGTTGATGAATAACGCACCTAGGATGAAAATGAGGTTAGCTCTCTATTCTAAACGATCCCCTTTTTCTTTATTTCAGGTTTTCGATAGCTGCCATTATTTGCTTGTCGTAGGATTCTATCTCGATCTGGTATTTGTCCGTATTTTCTTCCACCGCCTTGTGCATCAATTCGTAACTTTTGATTCGCAGCTTGCAGTAGTTCCTTAGTTTTTCATCGTATTCTTTATACTCTTTAGGAAGGTCCAATTCGTCCAACTCATCCAAAAGTTTTATGTTTTCGTTCCAATAATAAATGCCTCTTTCGTTTAGGCCATACAAACGCTCTTCCTTTGGTGTGTCCGGAGAGAATGCATATACTTCCAATGCCATCTTTTCCATATCATCAAATTTGACAATACGTTCTTTGTACGTTTTCATATCATCATTCAAATTTTTACTTACCACGTAAGAGAAGCCGAGCAGCACTGTGGCAACACCCAATAGGAGAACAAAGGAAAGTGCTAGAGCATGTGGCTTTTTAAGACCAGGCACGAAAGCGTATCCTATCAGCAACCCTGCTACCAAGCCACCGATGTGAGCCGCATTGTCAATATTTCCTGTCATGCCAAACAGCAGATTGTATCCAACAAAAACAGCAATGCTTGACAACAACGTTTTACGAGCCTCTTTCTCAATTACATCCGTCGTAAGCAAGGCCAAAAACACCCCATACATTCCAAAAACAGCTCCTGAAGCCCCTGCACTCACCGTGTAAGCATGCCACCAAACGCTTGCAACACTAGCGGTGATCCCTGTGAGCAAATAGGCAAACAGAAACTTGGTTTTTCCCAAAAAAGGTTCGAGAAGAACTCCAATATATAGCAAAGCATACATGTTCATAAAAAGATGTAGAATGCCAATATGTACAAAGCAGCAGGTTAGTAATCGCCAAAGGTCTCCTTCTATAATCAAGGGACGAAAGTTGGCACCCCATTTCAACAGGTCTTCACTTTCAGGAGAAAGGATGTCAACTCCTTTGATTGCCATCAGCAGGAATACCACCACATTGGCCATCATAAGTAAAACGGTAATGAAAGGGCCTCGCTTAGGGTCAAAAAAGCTTGAAAGCGGACTCTTGTTTTCTGTTTCTTCAAAGAAAGAACTCATGAGCGATATACGTTTCAAAAGAAATACGGAGAATAAAGATCTAGGGTACTATTTTTATAGATCATGGATACACTTTCTCCAACAAATACAAATAGGGCTTGTGCAAGTGATGCATAAAGATGGCCTTTGGATCATCAGGGAAAAGAGCATAATACCCTTCGTCTGCCCTGAGCACAATCGTGGTACCTGTGCGTACATAATCGCAACTGTGGCGATACACAGGCTCTTGAAACTCGGGCAAGTCCTTTCGCATGATTCTGTACACATTCTTGCCTAATGTGCTTTCGTTCTTTTTCTGTGCTTTTCTGGTGGGTTTGTCTAATTGATTGTACAGGTATCGGGCCACCCAACGCATGGGAATCTTTTGACTCTTGATGAGTTCATTGGCGCTTACAAATGGATTCGCATCATGAAAATCGGGTGCAGTCTGAATGGTCATGGGCATTTCAGGTACCCAATCGGCTGAGTTGACCACGTTGTAAGCCCAACCATTTAGGGTCAAGGCTTCGAACTCATAAGCAAAGTAGAGGTTGCCTGGTTTAGGAGCCGCACTGCAATAGGTTTTAAAGCGGATGTCAGTGGGAAGCAATTTCTGTTTCTGAAGGGAATAGAGGTGCGCTGTCAAAAAATAGTTGATGGCCCCTCCTTGGCTGTGCCCCATGAGCAAAAACTCTTTAATGCCTTTTTTGTAGCAAGAATCGATGCGGGGCAGTATGTCTTTCGACAAATACGCCATGCTCATTAACCAACCCAAATGGACTGCCGCTTTGGGATGCTCCGCCAACGAATACGTAAACGTCTCCTTCTCCGAAAATTTCAGTTCTCCCTTGGCAGGTACCATGGCGCCATAAAAATTGGCCAACCAACTAATGCGTTCCAAGGTAGTTCCTCGAATGCTTACGACCGCTACGGCATTGTCCCTAGTCCACAAGTCCCAAGAGTTGCCCAGTCCTATCACAGGCGATCTGTGCACCATTTTGTAGTCTTTCACTTCGGGAAAATCCTTGTAGTATTCGGGAGCCGCCGTGGTGCGGGCAGAGATGTGCATCAGTTCTTTGTATTCTTCCCTGTCAAAACCTGGTTTTATGTGCTGGGCGTTAGCATTTCCCAACATAAAAAAGCAACCAACAAAGAGAGAAGATAAGGACAAAGATCTCATTAAATAAGGTTTTAGTGCTGTCTTGACAGTTGCGAGGCCATTTCCCATGTTTTACTCAACAAAATGTTTGCAGTGCATTGGGATAGTAAAGGCCGCACTCTTTTTCAGCACGAAAACTACTTTTATTTTTTGTCATTATCCATCCCCTTTTGTTAAAGACCCGGTCCGTCTTCCACTTTGTCCTTTTCCAAAAATCCTTTGGCGACCAATTCTTTTACCACAGCGTTTACATAGTCTTTCGAAAACTGTTTGATGCTGACGGGATTGGTAGTTTGCGACTGGGCCGACCAAAGAATTTTTTCACTGTCTGTATCGAAGAGGTTGCTTTCCAGATAATACATTTTGTCTTGAGTGTAGTAGCCAGGATCGTACATACGCGAATAGGCATTGCCATAATAGCCATACCAGCCGCCGTACCAACCAAAGGCAGGATAAGGCGCATAAAGTGAGCTGCTAGGCACATAGCGCGATTCGGTTTTGGCATCCAAAAGGGTAATGGTGAAGATGGCATCGCACTTGCGCTTTTTGATCTCTTTGAGCATTTCTTCTTTGGAAGGCAGCTCTTTTGAAAAAGTTGCAACAAACACATCGGTACCCTTTACTACTCTTAAGTTTCTCCGTTTAGCCTCTTGAGCCAAAGCCTCTTCTATGTGGGTCCGGAGGTCTTGATTTTCTAACAGAGCAGCAATGAACACGCTTTTGTAGCGAGCCTTTTTGGCTTGGGAGATGTTTTTGTTCGTCCAAGAGCCTGTTACCACAGTGGAGGTGGTGCAAGAAAAGAGAAAAGCAGCAAAGAGAGCCAATGCAAGGAAGCGTACCATTTTCATAATGTGGTTGTTTAAAGATTTGCTTTTGAGAGAAGAGAAGGAAAAAGTAATGCCAGAGGGAGTTGACCGTTGATAGTGGATGGTTGTCAGTTATGCCGACCTGGGGATTTTTGGTATATTCCGCATCTGTTAGATGGAACCGATTAAGACACAGGAGAAAGTACAGGGCATGTAAAATTCATCAAAGGTTTCTAAACTTCTTCCGCTAATCGTTTGGATTCAGAAAATGCTAAATAAAGTGTATGAAAAATCTACTTTTCTCATTTCTGGTTTTTGGAGCTTTCCGTGTGTCTGGACAAAACGTGCCAGATTCTGTTATCGTGGATAAAGTAAAAATAAAGGAAGTTATTCAAGAGATAAAAAAGAAATGGATGTCTCCTCGACCCGGTTTTAATCCCGAAGATGTCCACTTTAATTATCCGGCAAAGGCATTAAGAAAAGAAGATTTCAACATTTACACTACATGGAAAGGAGAAACCTATATCACTTATTACATAGATCCTGAAACATATAACGTAACAGGAGCTGTGGATTTAAGGTAATGAAAATGAAGAGCTTTATTTTTCTGTTTGTCTTAATTGCGACATTAAAACTTAACGGCCAATGCCTTGACACTAACACCTTGTTAGATTCCATCCCTTCATTTACAATTGCCGACCTGAACTATCCATCCAAACTCATTCACAGAAGAGACCGAGAAATCAAAAGCAAAGGAGACTACTACCAAGCTCTTATCATCCAAAAAATATTTAAAAACTATTTTGATACAAGCCGCATCCTAGACAAAGACTCCACCTTTGCTTGTATTTAGAATCCCAAACGAACTTTGAAGTAACAAAGGTAGAAAGTGCCGATTCACTTCGTTTCAAAATGGCCATCGTGAGGGCCCAACCTTGGGGTTCTTATTTGGTAACGCTAGACAAAAACTTGGCTTTGGTAAGCCTAATCTTATTTGATCAAAAACTACCCGAAAGCTACCAAACCAACAAAAAATCTCCAGGCTGTACTTTCCGCTTTTCGAATGGAACCTCCTCACAGATATCTGATGGGAATGTCATCTCTCAATCTACATGGAGGAAGACCACTGATTGTAAAACAGAGAAAGTGACAAAACATTTTGAAAAAACCACTCGTTTTGGAATAGACAAAACAGGAGTGTTTTATAAACTGCCTTAAAAAGTGCTATTATTTTCATCCAACAACCCTCAACTAACAACTATCAACTAAACATATGGCGTACATCATGGTAGACATAGAAAGCGACGGCCCTATCCCAGGCGACTATTCTATGATTTCATTTGGAGCTGCACTTGTTGAGGAAGGGCTCTGCAAAACCTTTTACGGACAACTAAAACCGATTTCGGAAAAATTCATTCCTGAAGCACTGGATGTGTCGGGCCATACACGAGAGGAGACATTGGCCTTTGGGGAGCCCAAACAAGTGATGGACGATTTCAAGACATGGCTAAAGGAAGTCTGCCAAGACCGCCCCATTTTCATCAGCGACAACAATGGTTTCGACTGGATGTTTGTTTGCTGGTATTTCCATCATTTTCTGGGAGAAAATCCTTTTGGATTCAGTTCTCAAAATTTGGGCAGTCTTTACAAAGGTTTGGAAAAAGACACCTTCAAAACTTTCAAGCATCTACGCAAAACCAAGCATACCCACCACCCTGTGGATGATGCCAAAGGAAATGCGGAAGCGTTGCTGACAATGAAGAGGGAGATGGGCTTGAAGATAAAGTTTTGATAATGAGAACTAGAAAGCTATTGCCTTTGCTACTATTGTTGGGAGCTCTTTCTAGCAAGGCCACTACCCTTCCCATCACCTTTTACACAGAGAAAATCAAGTTTACGTCTCTGGCAAAATACACCCTAGAAGTACCCAACGACTTGGACGATGTGCGACTAAAGGCCATAGCCGATAAATGGGCGACACAAACGGAGATACAAAAAGTAGCAAAGGAAATAGACTCTGTCTCCCGCCAACTCGACCTATGTTCTTGGTTTCGCTATCAACTGATCGTGAAATACGTAAATCAGTGCTTTCCCAAAGCAAAAGAAAAAGAGCAAAGAGTGTATGAATGGTATTTGCTTAACAAACAGGGATATGATGCCCGAATTAATTTTGGCAAGAAAATAAACGTGTTTGCCCGTTTAGAAAAAGCAGGGGATTGTAGGTTTCTTTATGTTGAACTAGAAGGAAAAAGATTTATCAATCTCAATAACGAGAGCTTGTCCGAATATTTTATATCACGTCTTTCTTTGAATGGAAAAGAAAGCGTTGATTTTATGCTCAGCGATTTAAGGCCTCCGAAAATAACCAACTGCGTTCTGGAAGAACGAAAGGTGGAGCTGACCATTGAGGGCAATCGTGAAACTATCTCTTACAAGATAAATAAGACCATTTCGTTATCTTATCTCGACTACCCAACAAGCTACAAGAACCTTTTTGACGTGGCTTTGTCCAAAGAAACAGAAGCCAGCCTTTTCCCAGAGCTTTGTACCAAACTACTTGTTCAAGATACTTTGGAGTCTATTCGTAGGTTGTTGACTCTTGTCCAAAAAATAAATACTTACGAAGATGACAGAACTTTTTATGGCCACGAAAAGCCTATGGCACCAGAAGAAGTACTCTATTATTCCCATTCCGACTGCGAAGACCGAGCAGCCCTTTTTTATCATCTTGTAAAATCCTTTTATGGCTACCCGATGGTAGCGCTTAGCTATCCAGACCACGTAAATGTGGCCATTGAATTACCTCATGGAAATTATAAAGATGTTCTATCTTACAAAGGAAGGAGGTACGTAGTTTGCGAGCCCACTGTTATCACTTTATCCTCTGAACTAGGCCACAGCCAAGCCTATCAGAAATACAAAAAAGCTAAAGTAGAAATAGAATTTAGGGGAACTAGCACAACCTATAATTGCTCCCAAAACAAACCCTAATCAACCTCGTATCGAATAGTACTGAACCACATTTCTTCAGAACTACCGTCACCATATCGAACATTTTTCTTTAGCACCAGCGGCAAGCCAAAGTATTCCGGCGATTGCGGAACGACTTCTATTTCAAACATTACTTGCCCGCTGGAATCGTAATGCTTTATACTTTTTACAAGAAAGTCCAAGTCAATAGGCAGCCACACATTTCTGTAAAACTGACTGTTGATGCTCGGATACAGATCGGCAATGTCGAGATTGGGAGAATAGAGTTCTTTGAAAGTTTCTTTCCTATCCAATTCGTAAAAACTGAAAGCGGCACCTTCCAAATAGGTATATTCTTGTGCAGTACTATCCGTATATACCCACGTGGCTTTGTCATCCTCCACATAGTAGCCCTTTTGGCAATCTGCCAGAAAGACCAGCCTGTTTTCTGAGTCAAACCTTCTTATGATGCTCTTTTCCGTGCGCGATTTTGAAGAAGGGTCCCACACCGTTTGCCAAGCTGTTTGCCAACGATTGTTGGAAGTAAAATCAGAGAAATTGACCATTGTCGTATCATTTTTGCCCGTACCAGCCTCTTGGTAAGGTTCTATGCTTGTCTTTTGGAGTAGGTTTCCTTGTGCATCGTACACAAACTGCTCTTTGTAAAAATTCCATAAAGCTTCGGGGTAGCTCCAAATGAGGGTAGTGATAAATCCGTTAGCATCCCTTTCTATATCCAGCACATAATTACGCTCTGAAAAATCGTCACCTTCGGATACAATTTTTGAAAGCCTTCCATTGGCATATTCATAGTGTTTGGTTCCCTGAAAAAAACGTGAATCCCGCATGGTCGATACACGATGATGATCGTCATACGTGTAGAGACGAGTTGTGTCAGAGTCAACGATGGATACTATTCTCAATTGAGAAAGGCTAGGTGTGGGCAAAGGGGCTATCTCTTCCCTTTTTTTGCACCCCAAACCACCAAAAACTAGCAATAGAAAAAGAAGATAAGGTTTCATGTTTTTCACGTTAGTTTAAAAAAGAAACTGTAGAGAGGCTTCCATCTTGGTGGTCTGTTTATCCCAAAAAGAATAAAAGAGTGTGCAACGCACCGTTGAAATCTTAACTCCAAGATGGTACGCTGCCATGCGTTGGTTCTGATATTCGGTGTAAGAACCGCCAAAGAGTAGCCACTTGTATCTACAGTTCAATGATTGGTGAAGATACCCAAACCAGTTGGTCCCTGTTTGCATATACGATTGATAAATGCTCTCGCTTTTGCGTCCAAAAAGAGAGTGTGAAATGCCTACTGAGGTAACAGGCGAAAAGGTAAAAGCGCTGGTTTCTTTTCTTGAGAACACCCAACCTATGCATACATTGTGATGCATACCCAAGTAAGAGGAAGTAAATTGTTTGTCTATCCGAAGCTGGTCTCTGTAAAAATAGTTTTTCTCTGTACTCATGTCGTACACGAGACCCAAATTGTACCCCACATATCCTCTTTTCGAATTAACCAGCATTCCCAATTGTGTGGTGAATTGCCGTATTTGAAAAGACTTTTCGATAGAAGTGGGCTTGAAATGCACATAATTATCGGATGGAATAGACATGATCGAAGCCTCGCTTCCTCCCTTGTAGCTCAGCATCAAAGAAGGGGCTATAGTATACTTTACTTCCCCTGGCAGAACAGGGTGAGGGATTTTCAGTTTCGGCGAGACAATAACACCCACACTATACCCTTGGGAAGAAAAACTCCCATAGTCACTCCGTAGTTCTTGACTACAATTCGTCTGTGAAGGAGTGGCGTTATAGGTAGCAAAGGCACCTATCCCATATCCTTTCCACAAGCGGTCATACGAAGCATATAAGTTAGTAGCATTGTCGTACACCGTCCGGTAGGACATCTGCTTGTTCACCTGTTCGTACTCTTGGGGTTCTTTGGTTACTGGCACATAATAATCGTTGCGATTGGCCAAAACCGCTACTCTGTGCTTCCCAGTGTTGCCCGCCATGGCAGGATGCAACAAAAGAGGAGCTTGAAAAAGAGTAGCGGCCGGTATCTGAGCGGTTAGTTGGCCAAAAAACAAAAGAACATATTGCACCAAAAGGGCATAAAAAAGAAGTCTCTTCATCAAAAATCCGAGTTGAAAGGAAGGATATCGTCTGTTGGAGTAAGATCCATTTTTCTTTTACGCTTTGGTTTTTTAGCAGTAGTGGAAGGAAGCTGCTTTTCCTTTTGCTCTTTCTTCAGCTCTCCGTCTGATGTTTGCGGATGCATATTGGGCGTTATTACACTATCCACAACGTGTTGCATACTGGGAACTTGATCCAAAATCATGACAGTATCTGAAGTAACTATTTTTTCTTCTGTTTTCTCTTTCAAATCTGTTGTGTTAGAAGACATTTCCCCACCCTTCTTTTCAGAAACTAGGCTCGTTCTCTCAGTAGATTTGATTTTTTGATCTGCATACGGGGACAAAGAGATTGTCATTGCTTTTTCCACCTTCTCTATTCCCTTTTCTTCTCTAATTTGGGACGGCGCAGTCGTATTCGTTGGCCACCACCACCAAGTGGCAAGCGCTACTAACCCTATCCCTGTAGCAACACCCGCCCATTTGGCATAAGCAGGATAGTGAGTTTTTACAAAACGTTCGTCTTGGCCATATTCTGGCACAGGCTCGCTTGCATAGTGATAACTTTTGGCCCAAAGCGCAAACTCCCTCTCGTACTCAGGATTCTTGTGCATGAAATCCATTAGCGCCGCTTTCTCTGGATCTGAAAGATTGCCCTCATGGAAGTCAAAGATCACTTCTTCGATATTTTGAGCATCTATTTTCATCAGATCACAAACTCAAGGTCTTTTAAATATTCTTTGATTCTCTGCCTTGCCCTAAACAGATACACTTTCACTTGAGAAGGGTTCAAGGTCAATATCTCCCCAATTTCTTCGTAACTGTATCCTTCGTAATCTCTTAGCAAAAGAATGGAGCGCTGCTGTTCATTGAGTAAATCCAAAGAGTCTTCCAATATTTTTTTCAGATCGGGCTGTGCTTCCTCAAAAGTAAAATGGTCAAGCGCAGTTGCATCTACGTACCTTCTCTCTTTTTTGAGTATTTGAAGGCAAAAGTGGTAAGCAGTGGTGTATAACCAAGCATGCACTTTAAGGGGATCTACCTTATCACGGTTCTCCCATAGTTTCATAAACGATTCTTGCGCCACGTCCACCGCTACGTGTCTATTCCGCAGCATCTTTTCCGCATACCTACAGAGGCGGTTTTTGTATTGGCGTACGATATCGTTGTAGTCGGAAACAGTCATCCTTATACTAAGGATAAAGATGTGGACAAAAAGTTACAGAGAGACCTGAAAAAAGAGTTGGATGAGTTTGCCGAAACAAACCAGCAAGTCTATTTCTTTTTAAAATATTGATTTAGAAACACTTTCTGTTCCCTTATTTGTGAGGAAAGATTGTCTATCGATCCTTTTAGTGCTTCCATGAGGCTTGTTATGTTTTCACTTGGTTCGGTTATTTCCTTTAGCAAATTTTCTGCTTCTTTAATTTTAGTCTCAGGCACGCTTATCATGCGTCGAATTTCGCTTTCCGATTTTTTGGGAGTAAAATTGTGATTTCTATAGTTCACAAACCGATTGTAATCGTTGATCGATTCATTGACATTTGCCGTAGCCTTGTTGTACAGGTCAGTAGTTCTTTTATTTTTGTAATGCTCTATTTCTATCTTATAATGAGCAAGTCTATCGAAGACGAGAGAATTGGTTACCCCGTTCTTTTCCACTCTTGAAGAAGCAGTTATAGATTTATCAATGTCGTTCATCTTTTCATAACGGGCTATTGAATCCTCATAATCGAAATAACGGTCGGGTGCTGCTCGCATAGAAATGCCCGATTTGAATTCTTCATTTGTCACAGGGGTATTCAAAAACTGCCACATAGGGTCGAAGGGCATATGCGATTCCACGAAAGAGGCTGGTGGCTGCATAAACCAGTCTTCATTTACTTCTGCTATAAACTTGCCATCTTCCGCATAACCAGCACCCCAAGTAGGATCAAACATACACCACGAGCTATCTATCTTTGCTGCAGCCCAAGCATGAGGCACATAATGTTCCACACCTCCATAGGTCGTATATCCAATGACAGTATAGGCCCTAATGTTCATTTTAGAGCAGACATCGGTAAAAACATAGGAATATCCAGAACATATGCCCTTTCTGGCGGATAGTATCTTTTTTATTTTCTCTTCCTTTTTTTCATAGAAATCAATAACAAACATATTGGCAACGTCATACTGTATGTTTTTAGCCAACCAAATATAAACAGCACGAACTTTTTCCTTTGGAGTTGTAAACGTAACATTAAAATAATTGGCCAACCCCTCTATTGATTTTGTACTGGAGTCTGGAATAGCCAAGGCCTTTGTATCAATGCTTTTATAAATTGGATTGGCTTGGCCTAAGCAAACAACAGAAAGGGTTAAAAAGAAAAAACAAAGGAAGGAATGCCTCATACAGTTTTCTTACACGTGGACTTCAAAGATACTTATAACTATTCTTCCAAAGAAAATCTAGTGAAAGAAAGCCCTTAGATTTATTGTCCAAGGCACGGTATTTTGTTATCATTACTACTTATTATTTTACAAAGCCATGAAAAAACTAGCGTTCCTTTTTAGCCTCGTTGTAGTGTTCAGCTCCTGCAAGAAAACCAAAGAGCTTTTAGATATTCCTTTCTCGTTTTCTACCAAAAACGATTTTACACTTCCTAAAGCAGCTAATCAAGAATATAATGTGCCCGATTCTGTCGTGGCCATAAAAACACCAGATATTGCCAACACTATCCCAGGCGAATTCCAGAAAAACAACCTAGATATCAACAAGATAAAATCACTCAGTATCGAAAGCATCCAATTGAACATCCAATCACCTCCGGGACAAACGTTTGCTTTCATGAAATCGGTAAAAGTGTATTTTGGCACTAGTGGAGTGGGCGAAGTATTGGTGGCTACCAAGAGTAACATAAATACGATAAGTCCAGCACCGACTAGCTTGAGCTTGGATGTGGCAGGGGCAGATGTGGCTCCTTATATAAAAAATGCTACCTACTATTTAAGAGTGGAAACTGCTCTTGTAAAAACGTATACGCAAGACATTACAGTCAATTCAGAGATCAAATTTAGGGCTGTGGCCAATCCTTTGAATTAAACCTGATCTCCCAAACTTTCTTTAGCTTCTTCTATAAAGGAACTCCAAACAGGATTGGGGTTCCATATTTCACTTATGAATGAGTGTAAGCCCGCTTCATCCAACTCACCTGCGAAATAACGGTACAGGCCCACAAATGTGATGGCCCTGTAATTCGCCGCGCAGTGAACCAATGTTTTCTGATGGGAAGAGCGACTGATTATCTCCTTAAACTCTTGAAATTGGTCAAGATTAGGCGAATCGAAAAGAACCGGAATAGCGTGATACTGCATTCCTAACTGAGTTACAGAGCGCTGCTCATCTGTCAACGAATATTCTTGCCCAGACAGCCCAAGGTTTACGACGACTTTATAACCCTGATCTGCTATTTTCTGAAATTGTTCTTCGGAAGGTTGTCCAGAACAAGCCAACAAAGGTGTTACCTGATAAAAATTGCGAATAGCAGACATAATGAAAGATTCCTATTCATTAAAAGTAGAAGAGAAAACGAAACAACTGTATTATATACTAGCCTTTTTTGCTGATATAATTCGGTTCTTGTTGTTATAATCCTTGAAAAGAAAGATTTCCTCGTAATTCCGAGACTTCAAGAGGTCTATCACTTTGTTGGCCAATCGCTCGTTGATTTCAAAGTAGAGCTTACCATCTTGGACAAGGTGCAGTTCGCAAAAACGGATGATAGCCGCATAATAGCGCACTGAATCTTCATCTGGCACGAACAATGCCAAATGCGGCTCAAAATCCAACACATTGCGGTTCATAAGCCCCTTTTCAGATTCCGTCACGTAAGGAGGGTTGCTCACTACTACGTCAAACACGGGATAGGTAGGCTGAAAATGAAATATATCGTCCTGGATGAACATGACCTGCGAGTTGTGAATCATCGCATTCTTTCTCGCCGTCTGGAGAGTGTCTTTATCTACATCTATAGCATACACCTCGGTTGGAGGCAATTCTTTGTCAATCGTAATGGCAATGCAACCGCTTCCTGTACCAATGTCAAGCAATTTGATTTCTGACTTGGCCTTGTGTTGGCTTATCACCAACGAAACGAGCTCTTCTGTTTCAGGTCGTGGTACCAAAACCGTTTTGTCCACATAAAATTTCCGTCCGTAAAAGAGTGCTTCCCCTAAAATATACTGAATGGGCTCGTAGTTTTTGAGCCTTTCCATGTACTGTCCCAGTTTGGTAAAGATGGAGTCAGAAAAGCTCTCCAAAGGTTCTCCTGCGATGATATAGGTCTTATACCAGCCAAAAATATTCTCGATCAATATAAAACTGATCGATTTCGCCTCGTTTCTTCCATACAAAGGTTCAAGTTCGTCCGTAAGTTTTCGCAGCAGTTCGGAAGAATTAGAAACCCTGTATCGATTCATTAGTTTAGGTAGGCTTGAAGAAGTTAAATATAAGGAATTCAGAAGAAAAAATCAGCCTTATTTTAAAATGAAGTATGCCCTGCACACATGTGTTTCTACTCGCCAAAGAAGATTTGCTTTCTTTGGCGAGAGATTATTAAAGTTGCACGATCGTTACACCATCTCCTCCCCTATCGGCATGTTCATCTTCCATGCTTTTCACTTCCGAATAGCGTTTGAGATGCTCTCTCACTACTTTGCGGAGCACGCCGTTCCCTTTTCCATGTACAATACGCAATTCGTTCTGTCCCACCAATATGGCTTGATCTATCACATTATCCAGTTTGGCAATGGCTTCGTCTGCACGGAAACCTCGTATGTCGATCTGAAATCCTAGATTCACACGCTTCTCCATCAAATCTAAACCACCGTGCGGACTCGTGTAGGCAAAAGAAGAGGTGGAAGCATCTTTTGCTTTTTTACTGGCTTTTTGCAGTCGGTTCAGTTTCACAAAAGACTTGATGTTGCCTATGGAAACTTCCACTTCGTTTCCTTTGATTCCCACTACTTCTATAGCGCTTTCGCTGCCGTCCAAATGCACATAGTCGCCTACTTTTATGGGCTCATTGGTTTTCGGTGCCGCTTTTGGCGCCTGCTTGGGAGCTTCAGGTTTTAGGGTTTGCTTGAATTCTTCCAATTCTCCTCTGAGGGCTTTGGTCTTTTCCTTATCTGCCGAATTCTCTTTGATGAGGCGAATGGTGTTTTCTACCTTCTTGTTGCTCTCTTCTATGATGCGAGCTGCTTCCGATTTGGCTTGGTTCAAAATCAGCTTGCGGTTTTTGTCTACGTCTGCCTTTAGCTCGTTGTATTGCTGCGTAAGTTGGGTAAGGCGCACGTTTTTGTCTTCCAGCTCTTTGTTTTTCTTACGGTAGATCTCCAGCTCGGCCTTCAGGTTTTTGCTGATGCTCTCGAATTGCACAAAGTCATCACCCAGAATCTCTTTTGATTTTTTGATGATGCCATTTGGAAGACCAATTTTTTGCGCTACTTCTAAGGCGTACGAATTTCCAGGCACTCCTACTTGTAGTTGGTAAGTCGGGCTCAAGGTTTTTTCGTCAAACAACATACAGGCATTCAACAAGCCTTCTGTTTCGTCTGCCAATTTTTTGAGGTTAGAGAAATGGGTATTCACCACGCCAAACACTTTTTTCTGGTTTAGTTCTTCCAATACCGCTTGGGCAATGGCGCCTCCGTATTTAGGGTCGGTTCCAGTGCCAAATTCATCTAATAACACTAGCGTATCGGCATCTGACTTTTCCAGCATAAAACGCATGGAACGAAGATGCGAGCTATAGGTACTCAATTCATTTTCGATCGATTGCTCGTCTCCTATATCCGAATAGATATTTTTAAAAATAGGCAAAGAGCTTCCTTCTTGCACAGGCACTGGCAAGCCACATTGGAACATGTACTGGATCAAGCCTACTGCCTTCAAGGTCACAGACTTACCACCCGCATTAGGCCCTGAAACAAGCAAAATACGTTTGCCTCCATCAAGTTCTAAACTAAAAGGCACAGTAGGTTTGCCACTTGCCTCGTGGTTCATTAACAACAAAGGATGGAAGGCATTGCGTAGCACCAATTTCTTCTCAGAATTGATCTTCGGGAAAATAGCTTGTGTCTTTTCAGCGAAACGAAGCTTGGCAAAAAGGAGGTCAAATTCTCCTAGGATTTCTACGTTGCGCAAAACTGAATCCAAATTGTGACGCAGCATTTCTGCCAAATACATCAGCAAGCGAATGATTTCACGTTTCTCGTCCAGTTCCAGCTCGCGTATTTTGTTGTTGTCCTCAAACACTTCCACGGGTTCAATAAAAGCCGTTTTGCCTGTGGCCGATTCGTCGTGGATGATGCTCTTGATCTGGCGTTTGTATTCTGCATGAACAGGAATCACCAAACGACCATCGCGTACTGTTATGTTGTGTTCTTGGTCGGTAATGCCTTCGCGATGATTGGTCTTGAGCATGTCGTCCAGTTTGCGGCGTACACGGCTCTTGTAACTGCTAAGGTTTTTCCTTATTTCTTTCAACTCAGGAGAAGCAAAGTCAGATACTTTTCCTGTTTCGTCGATAATGCGAATGAGCTCTTTGGTAAAATGCTCGTCCACCAGCAGTTCGCCTGCCAAGTGATACACTTCGCCAAAGTTCTCAGAACCGTACTTGTGGAAAAATGCTTTTATCTCACGAGAAGAAAGCATGATTCGACGAAGCTCAAAGAACTCCGTCTCCGACACAAATACTCCTTCTACTTTGGCTTTTTTCAGCACGTCCGACACGTCCGAAAATTCTATGGCAGGAAAAGAAAGACCTTCTGAAACAAGCGACAAGGCCTCCTGTATTTTTTTTCCTTCCCTACCAATAAGGGCAAGATCAGTGGAGAAAGTGCTGGTTTCCAAGGCTGTTTTGCCGGCGTTGGTTTTGCACAAAGAAGCTACTAATGCCTTAATTTTATCGTAGCCTAACTTTTCTTCTATGGACTGTGGGAATAGCATGTGAACAAAAAGACCTTAACTTTGGTTTGAACCTATTGAATACTGTGCCGCTACCTCTTAGCTTTGCACATTGAATCTCACAAATATCATACAATAAACCTTTAAACACGATACCTATGAGTTTAGTTGGAAAAAAAGCGCCTTCTTTTGTGGCACCCGCCGTTGTGAACGGCACAGAGATCGTAGAGGATTTCTCTCTTGATCAATATGTAGGCAACAAATACGTTGTTTTCTTTTTCTACCCATTGGATTTTACTTTTGTATGTCCTACCGAATTATTGGCTTTCCAAGAATTGCTTCCTGAGTTTGAAAAAAGAGACACGGTTGTAGTGGGTTGCTCTGTAGACAGCCAATTCTCTCACTTTGCTTGGTTAAATACTCCTAAAAACAAAGGCGGCATCGAAGGCGTGAAATACCCAGTAGTGGCCGATTTGTCAAAATCGATCGCTTCTAACTACGGTGTATTGGCAGGTGACTTTGGTTATACAGAAGACGGTTTGATGGATTTCCAAGGAGCTCCACAAGCCTACAGAGGTACTTTCTTGATCGACAAAGAAGGAACTGTTCGTCACTGCGTGATCAACGATTTCCCTCTTGGCCGTAATATCCACGAAACACTTCGTATGGTAGATGCGCTTATCCACAACGAGAAATTTGGCGAGGTGTGCCCAGCCAACTGGAACGAAGGACAAGAAGCCATGAAAGCAACTGCTGCTGGCGTAGCTACTTATTTAGCCGCTCATTAATTTGAGTTGCGAGTTGTGGGTTGTGAGTTGCGTGTGATGTACAAGAACTCCAATCATTACTACTCTGAACAAAAAAGGACTGCCTTAATCGGCGGTCCTTTTTTGTTCTACTTTAAACTGTTTGGGATTGTAAATTTCACTGCAGATGAAACGAAAAGCGTTCTCATTAGATTTATCTAAAAGACCTCGTCTCTTCATCTCGCAACTCACAACCCACAACTCGCAACTTCTTTGTCCGTGACAAAAAAAATCCCAATTTTACAGACTAGTGGAAAAATGTATTTCCCAATTCTTGTTTGCCAATGCCTGACTGTATAAAAGTGTACGCTCCCGCTACTGTAGCCAATGTTACATGCGGTTTTGATGTTCTTGGTTTTGCCGTGGATAATCCCGGAGACGAAGTAGAATTGAAAATTACCAACACCCCTGGCGTACACATCAAAAAGATTACCGGAGACAATGGACGCCTTTCTTTGGACCCCATGAAGAACACCGCGGGGATTTCCATTCTTAAGTATTTGCAGCATCATGGTATTGAAAAAGGGGTAGAGCTTACTTTGCACAAAAAAATGCCTTTGGGCAGCGGCCTTGGCTCCAGCGCAGCGAGTACTGTAGCAGGTGTGTTTGCCATAAGTCGTTTGCTAGGCCGTACCGAATCTGCCTTGGAATTGCTGCCATTCGCTATGGAAGGTGAACGCATTGCCTGCGGTAGTGCCCATGCCGACAACGTAGGACCCGCTATGTTTGGAGGTTTTGTCCTTATCCGCAGTTACGAACCTTTGGACGTGGTGAAAATACCCATGCCCGACAACTTATACGCGACCATCATCCACCCTCATATAGAAGTAGAAACAAAAGACGCACGCAGCATCCTGCCTCGTTTTATCCCCATGAAAGATGCCATTGTGCAGTGGGGAAATGTGGGAGGTTTGATAGCAGGCTTGATGATGAAGGATTTTGGTCTCATCAGTCGGTCTTTGCAAGATGTGATAGTAGAACCTAAACGCGCTATTTTACTTCCAGGATTCTACGAAGCCAAACACGAGGCTCTACAAGCAGGAGCTTTGGGTGGAGGCATCTCAGGTTCTGGACCTTCTATTTTCCAATTGAGCCAAGACCAAGAAACCGCTACCAAAGTGGGCAATGCCATGCAGGCAGTTTACCGCGACTTGGGTATCGGAAGTGAAGTATATATCTCTAAAGTGAACCAAGAAGGGCCTGTAGTCCTAGATTTAGCCTGATTTCAGTCATTGTCATCTAGTTACTTGCTACTCGGTAATTGTATATACTTTAATCGAGTAGCATTTTTTTTCAACCAAACGCAAACTAATTCAGAATCAATGAAAAACGCATCCGTAAGAAAGGCGACCCTTCTTTCTTCACTTCTTTTTGTAGCCTCTTATGCTACTAATGCCCAGCTCACTCCTGTGGACATGAATGGCAGATTGAAAGTGGTAAACAATAAATTGGTTTCCCAATGTGACAATCCAGTTCAATTGAGAGGAATGAGCTCTCACGGGCTGCAATGGCATCGTAACTGTATCTCTCCTGCATTTGAAATATTAAAGACCGGTTGGGGAATTGACGTGTTACGCTTGGCTATGTATGTAAATGAGGGAGGATATATTGACGGGACTCTCACGCAAGCCAGATGGAAGACGTTTATCGATTCTTATGTAAACTCATGTAAAACGAACGGTATCTACGCCATTATCGATTGGCACATTTTAACTCCTGGCAACCCCAATGCGAGTATCACAGAAGCCAAAGAATTTTGGGAGTACATGTCCAAAACCCACAAGGACAAGAACAATGTAATTTATGAAATCTGCAACGAACCCAACGGTTGCTCTTGGGCCGATGTAAAAACCTATGCAGGCATTATAATACCTATCATCAGAGCGAACGACCCTGAGGCTATTATTTTAGTAGGGACCCCCAACCATAGTTCTGATTTAGGTAGCGTAGTGAACGACCCTTTACCTGCCAACCTGAGATACAACGTCATGTACACCTACCATTTTTATGCGGCAAGCCACATGGGTGCTCTCAATGATTTCAAAACCAACAGTACTAAGATCCCTGTTTTTGTGAGCGAATGGGGCACAACAGAATATACGGGAACAGGGAACACCAACTTTAATGGTGCCCAAGAATGGATCACTTTTATGCAATCAGCAAAAATAAGCTGGGCCAATTGGAGTTTCTCAGATTCAGAAGGCACTACTCCCGGAACCGTGTTTTCTTCCTCAGCATTCAACAAAGGAGTCTGTACCTCATTTGCATGGACCGACTTGACAGAATCAGGCAAAAAAGTAAAAGCGTGGATAAGTTCGCCTGCTGACAACTTTATTGCCTGCCCTAATACTGGCACTTGCAAATCTCCAAATTTGGGAAGCGATGTATCTCTCTGCGGCACCACAGGAGGCATTACGCTTAACTCTGGCCTTACCACAGCCACCGGCAGAACGTTTACATGGAAATTGGGATCGACGGTTTTGTCAAGTACAGGTCCTACTCAAGCCATTACTCAGGCCGGCACTTATACAGTTACCGTGGACTCAAATGGTTGTCAAAAATCGGATGACATTACGGTATTGGCAACGTTACCAATACCCAACCTAGGCACAGACATCAATCTTTGCAACCCTGCCACTGCCACTCTGAATGCCAATGTGAGCGGACCTAACCTTACGTACGCTTGGACATTGAACAACAACCCAATAGCTGGCACGACTTCTACACTTCTTGTCTCTCAAGCAGGCCAATACAAAGTGACAGTAAGCGCCACTTCCTGTACCTCCACATCTGATATAATAAATATCACTTCTTCCCTACCCACTGTAGTTGGTGACACTACATGCAACGGGCAAGCCGCCAACTTAAAAGCCATAGGCACAGGCCCTTTTAATTGGTTCGATGTTCCGTCTGGAGGCACAAGCCTGTTTACAGGGAATACTTATTCTTCTACGCCTACTGCTACTAAAACCTATTATGTAGAAGCCAATGTTGGCACCACCTCTACTTTTGGCCCTACTGGTCCAGGCACTACACCATGGACTATCACTGACTATGCTACAGTGGACAAACAACTTTTATTTACTGCCTCTGCCAATGTCACATTAAAATCGGTAGACGTAAGCTCACCCAATGCACAAAGCATCAAAGTCAATGTAACGGAAGGTAGTACAGTAACTAAAACTGTCACTGTTTCTGTGCCTGCAGGCTTGTCTACCGTAGTCCTTGACGCTGCACTTACTTCGGGCAAGTCATACCGATTGGATGCTGTAGGAACAGTAGGTTCTCTTACATTTCGCAATAATGATGGCAACGGCCAAGCAGCAGTATACCCACAAACTGTTGCCAACGTTGGAACACTCACTGTAAATACCAATTATGGCTATGGCTGGAGTTTGTTTTACAATGTGAAAGTAGGAACAGGAAGCTCTTGTGGAAGGGTGCCTGTAGAAGCAACCGTATCTACTTGTGTAGGTTTAGAAGACGAAAACTTGACCTTGGCCTCTCTTCGGATTTACCCCAATCCGTTTGAATTAGGCTTCTCTGTCCTCTTAGGTCCTAATTTCGGTGTGGTGCAAAAGATAGAAGTGAACGATATGGAAGGCAAATTGGTCGATACTCGTTCTGGCTCTTCTTTGTCAGAAACAGTAAGAATGGGAGAACATCTTCCCGCGGGACAATATTTTGTAAGAGTGATTTCTAATAATAAAGTGGCTGTACGTCCTGTCGTAAAATTGAAATAAGAACTTAAATGATCATATGTATGTACAAGGAGCCGCCACTGAGCGGCTTCTTGTGTTTTTAGAGCTTCCAAACTCAAAACGAAATCCTTACCTTTGCGGCCTGATTTAGAAAAGTGCCCAGCACTTACGGCAACATGAAATTATACAGCACCAAGCACCAATCGCCAGACGTAGACCTGAAAGAAGCCGTATTTAGAGGCTTGCCACAAGACAATGGATTGTATATGCCTTATACCATTCCTCGTCTCCCCGATTCGTTTTTTCAAAACATTGAAAAACTAAGTTTCCAAGAGATCGCATTTGAGGTAGCCAAAGCCCTCATCGACGATATTCCAGAAGATAGATTAAAAACGATTGTGTACGATACGCTTGCCTTTGAGGTGCCTGTGGTGAACGTACACGACTCTATCTATTCACTTGAACTTATACATGGCCCTTCTCATGCCTTCAAAGATTTTGGAGCACGTTTTATGGCCCGAGTAATGTCTTATTTTTTAGAGAAAGACAAGAGAGAAATCAACATTTTGGTAGCTACCAGTGGCGATACGGGTAGTGCAGTAGCCCAAGGGTTTTACAAAACGCCTGGTGTAAAAGTGACCATCCTTTACCCAAGCGGCAAAGTAAGCGACATCCAAGAAAGGCAATTGACCACTTTGGGTGAAAATATCACTGCTCTGCAAATAGAAGGTGTTTTCGACGATTGCCAACGTTTGGTGAAAACAGCGTTCTTGGATCCAGACCTTACTTCTCACCTCAACCTGTCTTCTGCCAACTCTATCAACATCGCACGACTTATTCCTCAGTCGTTCTATTATTTCTGGGCATACGCTCAATTGAAGCATTTGGGTAAACCTTTGTTTTTCAGCGTACCAAGCGGAAATTATGGAAACATCTGTGGCGGATTGTTTGCGCAACGCATGGGCTTGCCTGTATACAGGTTTGTGGCTTCCACTAATGCCAACGATGCCATTCCTCGTTTCTTGAAATCAGGCAAGTTTGAGCCGAAAGAGTCTGTACAAACCATGTCCAATGCAATGGATGTAGGCAATCCCAACAACTTCCCTCGCTTGGAAGAAATCCACGACAAGGATTTCCAAAATATCATTGCCAACATGGTAGGCAAAAGCTACACCGATGCTGAAACGAAAGCAGCCATCAACGAGGTGTTTGAGAAACACAACTATGCCATGTGCCCACACAGTGCCATCGGCTACTTAGGTGCTCGCGATTTCTTGAAAGAAGAAAACAAAGACCTTGTAGGCGTATTCTTGGCAACCGCACACCCAGCCAAGTTCTTGGATGTATTGGACGAACCTGTGGCGAAGTCAGTAAAAATCCCACAAAACCTTCAAGAAGTCTTGAAGAAAACCCAACATTCTATTTTGATGTCCAACAAGTTCGAGGATTTCAAAAGCTACTTGTTGTCTCAGTAAAAAACAAAGCTTGGCTAGATTAGCCCTCTAGCCAAGCTTTAAACTCTTGCGCTTTTTCTCTGCTTACAAACACTTCCTCTTCTTGGGAAGGAGAAAGGATCAACTTCAATTTACCGTTCAGGTGATTGAATATTTTATGGATGGCCTGTACGTGCCCCAAATGCTTCCTGTTGAGTCGAAAAAACAGTTTAGGATCCAGCATGCTCTCCAATTGATCCAAAGTAAAATCCACAGGATATTTGTGAGTTTCCGTTTGCAAGAACACCACTTTGTCCTCCGTCATAAAATACCTTGTTTCTTCTACCGAAACAGGGACAAGGCGATCTGCAATTCGTACTAAAAAACGTTGTTTGTATTCTTTTTTGCCTGATCGTAATGCCTGAATGGCATCTTGAAGATGCAAAAGCGTCTGCACAGGTGAAGTAAGCGTTTTGAATTTGTGAAGGGCCCTTTCGAGTTCCGATTTCTCGATCGGTTTTAGCAGATAATCGACGCTGTTTACCTTGAATGCCCTTACTGCATATTCATCATAAGCGGTAGCAAAAATGACGGGGCTTTTTATTTCGGTCTGTTCAAAAATCAAAAAACTGTTGCCATCCGCCAGCTGAATGTCCATAAAAATAAGGTCAGGCGCTTGATTGCCCTGAAGCCAATTTACAGTAGATTCGATACTATCGCATACCTCTACAATGACAGCAGAAGGCTGTATCTGAGCAATAAGCTGCACCAATCTTTTGGCAGCAGGGGCTTCGTCTTCTACCACCAATACTCTCATTGCATTACTTCATCTTAAGGCGCAAAATACGCCATTTTGACTACTACACAAAGAAAGAACAAAGGACTGTGAAGGTGCACAAAGAATTAAAGTAAGGGCAGTGACACAGAAAAACCCTCACCTGTTTTACTCACTTGTATGGTTAGTTCAGAAAGAATGGAATACCGCGCTTTGATATTTTCCAGGCCAACGCCTGTACTCTCTTCCCATTGTTGTTTCGGTTGCAGATTATTGTGAACCGTGAGCGTTTCCTGAGTGGCAGTTAGTGTAATGTGCAAAGGTTTTTCTCGTGAGATCACATTGTGTTTGATAGCATTTTCAATTAGCAATTGTAGACTGATGGGAGGAAGCAGACGTTCTTGCGCTTCTTGTGGAATCAAGATCTTTACTTGTAAATTTTCTTCGAAACGTACTTTCAAGAGAAACAAATACGACTGGATAAAATCGAGTTCTGTAGCAAGAGGTACTAATTCTCTTTCCTTTACACTGAGCAAATAGCGGTAAACAGAAGACAACTTTTGTACAAAATCTACTGCGGTATCAGGATTTTCAGGAATAATGGCCACCAAAGTATTCAGACTGTTAAACAAAAAATGAGGATTCACCTGATTGCGCAAGCTATCTAATTGTGCTTGCACTGTTTCTTTCTTAAACCTTTCAGTTTCCAAAAGGGCGCTTTTCCATTGGCCAAAGAAATAAATTGCCTCATACAACAACACGATCAAGGTGGTGAATAGCAGCGTGATCTTTAGGTCAAATAGCAAATCTTCGAATCGAAGAGGTTTGCTTAACAGAAGATCGATACTGACAGAACCTGTTACGGTATAGATGACACAGCACACTCCAATAAAAAAGGTGCGTTTAAAGGTATCCTCAAGAGCAGGGTATTTCTTATGGAAAAAATCAAAAACGGTCTCATTTCCCACCCACATAACAAATGTGATCCCGAGGCAAACCAAAAAACTGACGAATAAAAAATAAGGCGAGGACCAAGCGTTTTGCTGATTGAAAAAGAAAACAGTAATGAGCAAGGCCAGCAGTGGTATGCCTACCAATTTAAAACGTACTCCCTTGCTCATTACCATAACTTTCTGCTTTATAGTTTAAAACAAGATGCGGTATTGTGGCACTGGAAAAAAACCGATCTGGTACTTGTCCACGATTTTGTCTTCAGAACGACTGTAGCTTCTGCTAAACACATTTTGGCGATTAATCACATTTTGAATGTTCAACGAGAACTCTTGGGTATAGGATTTACTTTCTCTTCTTATCGCCAATTTAAGATCGGGTCTGAAATAGTCGGGGATTTTGTCCACGTACGGGTTGCTGTTGTCGTACTCGATCTTCCCATTTTGGCGCGACAAAGCCAAGTCTATTGGTACATACCGTTTTCCACCGGCGTAGGTCAGCTTTATATCCGTCAAGAAAACCGTTTTTTGGCCCAATCGGAACTCCTTTCCCATCAAAAAGTTGAATACATAGTTGCCATTAAAAGCCGTATTGCGCTCTATGCCATTGCTGCCTTTGTATTTGGCTTCAAACAAGGAGGTTGTACTCAGGAGATAGAATCCGTGGCTCAAGAACTTCTCAATCGTGATCTCCAGACCATAGTTATAACCCGTTCCGTTGTTTACCAAACTGTCCACATACGGACTGTAGTAGTCGCTGCCCCAGTTGAGCTGGGAATAAAAACTCGATTTCTGCTCTACCGGTACATTGGTCAGGTATTGATAGTAGGCCTCTGTGCGCACACGCCAGCTTTTCGCGAAATTGTTGTCATAACCCAATACAATATGCGTACTTCTTGTAAATCCTAGGTTCTTGTTAGTGGAAACATAAGACCCATCTGCCAAACGTGTTTTGATGAAATAAATGGCCATGGCTTGCATTTGGTTATGCAAGCCAGCACCTAAGTTAAGTGACTGGGTAGGTTTAAACTGCCAACGCATACCCGCCCTCGGCTCTAAGGCCTGTGAATTGTTCAAAGCAAAATGCTGGTAATGCAAGCCCAAAGTGGCAGAAAGCTGGTCGTTAAAACGATGTTTCCATTGGCCAAATACTTCCGTAAGCAGGGTATTGCCTTCGTTCACAGAAAGATCTCTCCAAATGCCCAGAGAAGTCTCATAGACCTTTTCATTGTAGTTGAAATGCAACTGTTGCAGATAGGTACCTACATGCAAGGTGTTGCGGGCAGAGAGTTTTCGGTTGTATTGCAGGGTAAACACTATTTTGCGTTCCCCACGGTCGCCATGATAGTTGGGGAACGGTTTATAGGTCTTCAAACTAACCGAGTCTTGTACAATGTTGTTCCCTGAATAAGATAAAGTTACCCCACTTCTGATAAAGCTGTTCGCGTTCAAGAAATAGATATGGTTAAGACCCACCGTGCCCATTTTGGAGCCAAAGCGCACATCTGCCCCATCATTTGAATACAGATTGGAATTGTTCTTTGTGCTGTCGTTTTCGCTATCTAGAAGCTTTATTTGACCCACACCTCCCACACCAAACAAAGAGAAGCGACCATACTTAGTTGTGGGCAAGTCGATTTTAAAACTCAAATCTTGATACTCGGGAACCGCTTGTCCTGTGCCAAAGTTAAGACCTGCCGCCTTGAACAATCCCAAAGTAGAATAGCGGTAGTTGACCATGTACGAGGCACGCGATTTTTTACTAAAAGGCCCTTCTGCCCCTCCTTCAAAACCATTAAAGCCAAGTTGACCTAGGTATTCTCTCTTCTTGTTATTTCCATTGCGCATTTGCAAGTCAAACACACCGGAAAGCGCGTTGCCATATTCTGCGGGGAAGGCACCTGTCATGAAATCGGAATTGGAGAGCTGGTTGTAGTTCAGCATATTCACAGGACCTCCTGTGGCTCCCAAAGAACCAAAGTGGTTGGGATTGGGAATGGGCATGCCTTCTAGCCTCCACAGCAACCCTGTGGGTGAGTTACCGCGAATGATGATGTCATTGCGGGAGTCGTTTCCACCGTTCACCCCGGCAAAGTTGGCTGCCATCCTCGAAGGATCGTTTACTGAGCCTGCGTAGCGACTTGTTTCTTCCATGCTAAATTGACGCGTACTCACGGTACTCATTTCGTTGAGGGCCTGTGTTTTGTCGCGTTCGCCCGTTACCACCACTTCTTGGCTTTCCAGCACCACTTCCTCCATTTCTATGGTGTTAAGAGCAGTTTCTTTGCCTTGTTGCACCAAAATATTGGGCAAGATTCGCTCAGAATAGCCAATAAAACTGATTTTGATCGTATGTCGACCCAAAGGCACATTTTCCAATCGAAACTCACCGTTTTCATCCGTAACGGTACCGATCAAAGGTTCACTTCCCACCACGGAAACGGCCACTCCTGGCAACTGATATTTGGACTGCATGTCTACCACAGTACCTCGAACGGTCTGTGTACCTACCTGCGCCCAGCTTGCATGGGCGAGGAACAAGAAAAGAAGAGCATTTAAAAAGAGTTTCATACTGTTTTAGCGTTTTTTGATATCACAAAGCTGCCAACACAGTACAAGAATAAGGAATAGAATCTGACGAAGCGTAGAAAAGAGGTGTTGAAATGTTAAAAACTACTGGAGAAACAAATCGCCGAATATTCAAATTGATGGACGAAAGAAAAGAAATTAGCCTTTCAACAATCCTTTCAATTCTCCCAATTTTGTATCGTCGGCCAACACTTGAATTTTGTCACCGTCCTCTAACACGGTACCTCCACTAGGCACAAAGTAATGGTCGTCTCGAAGCACCATCACCACCAAGGCTCCTTTCAACTGAGGAATTTGCACCAACGATTTGCCTACAAAAGCATCCGACTTATGCGGAATTGTGAGGTAGGACAGCTTCATCGGACTATCTGCAAAGTCACTGAACTCAATAGGCGATTTCACCTTTGGCGCATGAGGCGCACTGATGCTCATTTTCTTAGCCAACCAAGGAATAGGCCAGCCTTGAAGTAAGGCTGAAGACAACACAATAAAGAACACAACATTGAAGATCCAGTTGGCTTCTTTGATACCCGCCAGCATGGGAAAGGTCGCTAAAATAATAGGCACTGCTCCCCGAAGCCCTACCCAAGACACGAATAGCTTTTCTTTGATTGTGTGGTTAGTTTTAAGCAAAGCCAAAAATACTCCCACCGGACGCGCCACAAAGATCAAGAACAAGGCAATGGCCAATTCTATTTTTACGCCACTGAACACTTGCGTAGGATATACCAAAAGACCCAAAGTAAGGAACATACTGATCTGCGAAAGCCACGCAATACCATCGTAAAAGCGGATAATACTTTTACGGTGCACAAACTGCTCGTTACCTATCACCAAACCTGCCACATACACGGCAAAGAAACCACTACCGTGCAATTTGGCGGTAAGAGCGTAAATGAAGATGGAAAAGGCCAAGCTGACCACTAAGTAAAAGGCATCGATCTGGAAAGTGATTTTATTGAGCACCCATACAAACAAGCGCCCCATCAAAAGGCCCATCACCAGCCCAAGACCCATTTCAAGAAAAAAGTCGACAAAGAGCCCTGTCCAATGAAAATGCTTGCCTGTGATCCACTCTACGATAGTAATAGTAAGGAAAACCGCCATGGGGTCGTTGCTACCCGACTCCATTTCCAAAAGAGGCTGAATATTGCCTTTTAGTTTAATATTTCTAGCTCCAATGATAGAGAAAACCGCCGCCGCATCTGTGGAAGAAACAATAGCGCCCAACAATAAGCCCACCGGCCACTCAACATGAAAAACATACACTGTAAAAACCGCCACCAAACCCGCCGTGATCAAAACACCCAGGGTTGCAAGACTAAGTGAAGACCACAAAACAGGCTGCACGTCCTTCCATTTGGTTTCCAAACCTCCTGTAAAAAGGATGAAGATAAGGGCCACAATTCCTACCCATTGAGAGGTTTCCGGATCGTCGAAGTACAGCCCGCCTGGACCTTCGGAACCAGCCAACATACCTACTCCCAAGAACAGCAACATAACCGGTACCCCGATATTATTACTGAATCGGGCAATCAGTATGCTGATCACTACCAAAGAAGACAAACTTAACAACCACGTTTCCATTACCATCCAAATACCCGATTAGCCAATCCACAAGGTGTCTAAAAAGTTCCGCATTGACAAGGAAAATCAGACCCAAAAATCAAAAAAAGGACGCAATAAAACTCAGTGGCAAACAAACCTTACATGGACTTAAATAAAAATGAAGGTAACAACCTAAGGGTTCTTGATTTTCGGGCTTCAATCGCCCATTTCAAATGAAATACTTCAAGATCAGGCAGTTTTAAATAGCAAAAAAGTAAAAAGAACTTGTTTTCACGCGGCAAATGGCCTATATTCATTTCTCCATTTAACCAATACACCCTAACATGTCATTCCCATTTGCTGTCATATTCGACATGGATGGTACGTTGGTCGACAACAACCCATACCATGCATTGGCCTGGCAAGAGTTTTGCCGGAAGCGAGGCATGCGACTTACTACAGATATATATTCGAAGCATATAAGTGGTAAGTCTAACACATCATCTTTGGAATTTATTTTTGAGCGGGAGCTAGAACCCGAACTGCTGAGAGCGTACTCGGCAGAAAAGGAATTGCTCTATAGGCAACTGTACAAACCGTATGTAAAACCGGTGCGTGGGCTCATACGACTTTTAGAAGATCTCTCTGAAGAAAAGGTACCGATAGGCATCGCCACCTCTGCCATTCCAGAGAACATTTCGTTTTTATGGGAACAATTGCCCATGAACACTTTCTTCCACACCATAGTGGACTCCACTATGGTGGAGAATTTAAAACCCCACCCAGAATCTTTCCTAAAAGTGGCGGAACAATTGGAAGTGGAACCCGAAAAGTGTTTGGTGTTCGAGGACTGTCTTTCCGGACTGAAGGCGGCAAAAGCGGCAGGCATGAAGGTGGTAGGCCTTACCACTGCACTCACTCCAGAAGAAATGGAGGAGCATGTAGATGCCACGATAGACCATTACGACGACGTTGACCTAGAATGGATCACGCGCATTTTACAGGTAGAATCTTTACAACAGACCAAATAAGTCTTTCACTTCCAGCATTTTCGTTTTCACAAAACCCTCACCAAAGGTCGCACCTATGTAGTGTCCGGTTTCCCGAGCCCTTGCTTCCATGAAATGCCAAAACGTTTCGGTGGAAATGTGGGTTTGGGGGCCTTCTGCGCTAGCTGGATTAAAGAATTGGCTGCCATAGGCTTTCAAGGCTTCCGTTTTCTTTTCCCAATAAGGAGTAATGTCTATTACAAAATCAGGGATCAGAAAACGGTCTTGGATGTAATGATACACTTGCTTAGGACGCCAAGCCTCTTGCTTTTGGCCCTCCCAAAACGTTTCTATTTTAGGCAAACCGGAATAAAAACAGCTTTCCACTATCAACTGGGCAGCGCGACCATGATCGGGGTGGCGGTCTTCGGGTGCATTGCAAAGCACGATTTCGGGCCTAAATCTGCGAATTTGAGCAATGAGCTTCTGCTGGCTTTCAGGATCGTTCTGGAAAAAGCAATCGGCGAGGCCTAGATTTTCTCTTGCATGCAAACCCAAAATGCGGGCGGAAGCAGCTGCCTCTACCAAACGTAGTTCGCCAGAGCCTCTTGTGCCTCTTTCACCTTGGGTGAGGTCCAATACTCCTACTTTATGTCCCTTTGCGATGTGCAACATCAAAGTGCCAGAGCACGCAATTTCTACATCGTCTGGGTGAGCAGCGATGGCCAGAAGGTCAAGTTTTGACATTTATTCCTAAAGTGATTATATTTTTTTGATAGCCAGCAAAGGAATACTGGTATCGAAAGCTACTTCTTCAGTGCGGCCTGAGTCGAACAATCGATCCCAAAACGTCCTTTTCACTGTGAACATGGCCAAAAGATCGGGCTTGTAGCTATCTACAAACTTCTTGATTCCGTACACCGTTTCGTTCTCCTTGTAAGTTTGTACCACGTGAATATTAAACTTCTGGTCGGCGTATTTATCATGAAGTTGGCCACTGATTTTCTCTAGATTTTCCTTCGAAGCATCTACCCACTGAGGGAAGCTCGGGTACACGTGGAAGATCTCGATGCTGGCCTGAAAGATTTTGGCAAATTTCACCAATTCTCCCACTTCGTTTACCACATCTTTCAAATCAGAAGCATAGGCTACTTTACGAATAGGACCTAATGCATAACCTACGGGTACTGCTACCACAGGAATGTCCGATTTCTCGATTACACTTGCTGTATTGCTTCCCAAAAACACTTTTTTAAGACCCGTCGCACCCAATGTACCCATCACGATAAGATTGGCATTCTGTTCTTTAGAGGCTTCTATTAAACTATCGTACATGCTGAATGCATCTTTTAAAACATAGCTCACACGTACTTTGGACGTTTCCAATTCAAGACTTTGGATCACTTTTTCGGTTTCCTGCTGAAGCTCTGCCAATTTCGCTTTTCTCTGCTCTTCGTACAGTTCTTTGTACAAAAACTGGGGCGTGCTGGTAGGAATCAAGATCTCCGTCCAGTGAAATACGATGAGGTTTAGATCCGCTTGGTTGGCCAAGTAAAAAGCAAAACGCAGCGCGTGGCTTGCATTTTCGGAATAGTCAGTAGGAACCAGTATTGTTTTCATGTTTGCTTTAAATTAGTGTAATGTTAGAAAAAAGCGGTCAAATCCCACCATGAGGAGGATCTCTTTTGGAACTGACCTTCGTCAATTTCTTTCCTCACCCGATTTTCGTTATTATTGAGTTCTATTTTTATTTCTCGACTGTGAAAAGAAAGGTTGACGCTGCAAAAAGATTTGTCGTAGAAATGCTGGGTCAAGGAGGCGGCCATCACCGTCACCTGTTTAGCTTCGACCGTTTCATCGAGTTGCTGGTTCTTCTTAATGTATTGGCTGTCATCCTCGAATCATTCGACGACATTGACCGAAAATACGCAATAGAGTTTGACCTTTTTGAGGGTTTTACGGTTTTGGTTTTCACGTTCGAGTTTCTGTGCCGCCTTTGGATCTCCGACATCAAATACCCTTCCAAATACAGATTCCAAGCGTACAAAAAATTTCTCATGACCCCCATGGCCTGGATAGATCTCTTGGCCATCGTCCCTTTTTTCATGCCTTTTATCACCAATGTAGACTTACGTCACATCCGTATTGTCCGCATTGTGAGGCTGTTGAGGGTGTTCAACCTCACAAAATATTCGCAGTCTCTTCGTCTTATCTACCGCATTATCATTGAGAAAAAACAAGAACTCACGGCCACTCTGTTGCTCTTTTTCTCCATGCTTATTATCTCCGCTTCTCTTATCTATTGGTTTGAGAAGGACATGCAGCCGGAGAAATTTCCCAGCATACTTCATGCGTGTTGGTGGGCGGTGGTGACCCTCACCACCATAGGCTATGGCGATGTGTATCCTGTGACTCCCGCAGGACAAATACTGGGCGGCATTGTCGGCATTATGGGCGTGATCATCACCGCTATTCCAGTCGGTATTATTTCGTCTGGTTTTGTGCAAAAAATGGAGGAGGCCAACTACCGAAAGCACATCGCTACTGCCAGACGAAAATTAAAAGATGCCTTTTACAAGAAATACGTCCCAGAAATCGCTTGCAAAGTCCGCCGAGGCCAATTGAGCATGGACGCGGTGAAAGTCAACTTGGAACTTGGGGAAGAAGACCTGTACAAAATCGCGGAGGGCAACAACGAATTTCGTTTCCGTTTCAAAAAAGTGATCGTGCACGGTCGTGTGGTGGACAAACTCTTCATGGAGTTCAGGGAAATCAATACTAAGTACGGCACCTTCGTGAACCGCTCCAGTCGCTTGACCTTGGTATCGCCCGATTCGCTCAGCAAACAGAGCATTGGTTATTTTGTGTATTGCTTGGCAGAAAAAATGAAGTGCAATTACGTTTCCAATGAGTTTTTTGGGGACGAGGCCGAAACGTGGGAAGAAAGTTTTGGAGACAAAGGCTTGGACCAAGATGCCGCCTTTAACTTTCGCCACAACAAAGCCTATTTACAAAAAACAGAAGAAGAAGTACCCATTCCTTTCCTACATTGGCTGCAAGACCTGGAGCATGTTCGTTTGGACAACAGTATTTACTTGGTTTTCACCTCTTTTGAAAGTGACGCTTCCAACGTGGGTTTTATCCATCTCACGTATTTGAAAAGGAAAAACATGAAAACAGAGGAAGAGGAACTCAGTTATTCTTCTCCACAAAATATTTTGGATTTTGCCTCTGCTCTAGAAGCGAAGGCCAACAACAAATGGGACAAGAAATTGCAGATTACGCACAACGGCACCTTTTCTTCTATACGTGAAAACAACATCTTGATTTATCTCCACGAAAAGATACAGGCAGATGTGTTGGTGGTCAATATTAACAAAGAATTTCTTTTGAACGAAAAGCTGTTCTCACTCACCGCCGTCATGGCAGAGGCTATCAAAGAAGAGCTGGTAGGCTTATAAACAAAAAAGCCCTCTCTTTCGAAAGGGCTTTGTCTATTCTGACTTCAACTTCGTTAATTTTTTCTTTTGGGTTTGTAGTAGTGATCGGGATGGCGATCCAGACCTTCATGCCTGTGCATGCTTTCGTGCCTGTCCAAAGAAGCCAAGGGCTGCCCAGAGTAAGTTACCTCCGCCATGGCTTCTGCACTGGGCGGGTTGACAGGCAAAGGCATGTACGAAGCTTCTACAGGTTGTGTTACAGCAGTTTGTGCCACAACTATTTCTTTCGCCTTTTCTACCTTTTTAGTCTCTGTTGCTTTTTTTGAAGAAACAAAAGTAAGTGGCATCCTTGTTTTAGAGCTGATTTTAGGTTCTGTAGGCGCCTTTTTGCTTATGCTTATTACAGGTTCTACTGTTTTGAAAGCGGCCGTTGGTTGCGAATTGAATAAGTTGAACTCCACTTTTCCGCTGATGCCTTCGCTATGGAAAATCAGTTGGGCTTGAGGATTTCTAAAAACGATGAGCTGACTCCCAATCACTTGAGGATCCGTCCTTCCGTCTTTTTTAAACTTGACGGTGTCCTTGTTCACTACGATGTAACTGTTGTACAAAGACGCATTTCTAGGAATCTTAATCAGTAAAGAAGTGAACTCCTGCTGAAGGTCTAGTTTGTAATCTGTTTTTAAAAACGCAAAAGCAGTGGCTTTCACGTAATGATCACTCAACTTGGTGTAAGATGTAAACTTCAAATTTTGCTGAGCTATGCTGGCTGTACCCATTAACAGGGAAAGGGCTGTGGCGTATATATATTTGGTTTTCATGGATGTTTTCGTTTGGCTTTCTATCCTTGGAAACAAAAAAATATGCCACGGCTTGTGCCACAGTCAGTTACAGAACTAATCTACACCCTGTTTTCACCCTTTAGTATTAACTTCTATTAAAACTCAAACACCAATGAGCCAACCTCTTATGTTAATTATTTAAAAAGCGACAATTCGAAGTATTTGTTCTCCTTTTCCTCTCTTGGAGGGTTTAAAAAAGTGTTTTCCTTCCAATGAAATCGACATCTCTGGTTGAAAAATTCCTTCAAAAAGTGTTCTGCCTAGCACATCGTTTACCACCACTGCTTTGTATTCTTCACCAGAGACAGGTAAAAGAGTTTGGTTTAGATAAAGAAACGTTTTTGAAACAGAAGCTATGTCTTCAAGATGAGTCACCATACAGGTTTGTCTCATTTTGGCTACACTGTCCCTTACTTGCGGCAATATCTCATACAAGAGATCTCCGGGGCATTCTGTGTAACGAGGAGTGCAGCCATCGCGATGGCCAGCTAATTGGGGAAGTAATTTGGAACCTGCGTTGGCACTAGTAGGACCCACGGAATGCACCAATAAACCGTTTACATCTACGTTTTCTTTTTGCATTTTCCATGCGGCCAAGGCATACAAAGACTGTAAGGCAGCTGTGGTTGGCAACTGTTCGTTAAAATTGCCTAGCATACAAATAGCGAAAGTGCTGTCGTTCTTGTTGCACATGTGTGCTCCGCGTACATTGTCCTGTGCCACTACGCCTCTGCCGTCCCGTCCCTTGTAAATAACGCCATTGGGCGCTACTAAAAAGTTGTATCCAATATCGTCGTAGCCATTTGACTCAGTATGTAAAAGATAGATGTTGCGTACTTCTTCTTGATAATTGCTGGCCAAATTGGAACCTGCCGAATGGTGTACGATCACAAATTTGACAGGAGTAGCCACAGGAGTGCCGATAGGATCGGGCAAACCGGCTCTCCAAATCGATTGCGGAACGGAAGTGGGCTCTTCACAAACGGCGTTTAGTCGGTATGTGTTTTCTTTTTTTTTAACGGGTGACAAAGAAGTGGCCGTAAAAAAATGGAATTCCAATTTTCCTTCCACTCCTCCAGAGTAAAAACGAAGCTCTTGAATAGGCTGGGGCATTACGATCAACTGGCTTCCCAAAAGTGTATCCGCATCGCTGTGGCTATCGCCATGCAGCCGAACGGTATCATTAGAAATAAGCAGATACGCCTTCTTGAAATCCTGTGTGAAAGGAATCTTAATTACGACCGAAGTAAAGGCGTTTTTAGTTTTTATCAAATAAGAAGAATCCTTTTTAACCTCTGCTGTTGCCTTTGCGAAGTAAGCACTGCCAGCGCTTTTATAAGAAAGAGGTAAGGTTTGGCTTTCACAGAAAAAAGAGAGGAAAAATAGTCCTGTCAAAAGAGAAAATACGCGCATGGAAAATGATTTTGTTCTTTTTCTCACTAAAAATATGCCATGAGAATCCCGTTCTGAATTTACATTCTTTTAACATGAAAAGAGTGACAGAGGTACGATTTTTTGAGAACAAGAAAGATAGATGTGTTAAAAACTAACAACAAGACACTTCAGCCTCTAACTATTAACAATTTAAACAGGTATTAAAATGGACTTCATCAAAACAACAGACGCCACTACTGGCGAAGAAATCGAGCTCTCCTACAAATCGTATGGACAAGGTCAACCTATCGTACTTATTCATGGCTGGCCTTTGAGTAAAGAAATGTGGGAGTATCAAATAGAAGACTTTGTGCAAAACGGTCTTCGTGTGGTGAAATACGACCGTCGTGGTTTTGGCAAGTCGAGCAAACCTTGGGACGGTTACAACTACAACGCTTTTGCCGACGACTTGAACGCAGTACTTACCCAATTGGATCTTCAGGATGCCATTTTGGTAGGTTTCTCGATGGGTGGAGGTGAAATAGCGCGTTACTTTAGTCGCCACAATGGAGCAAGGGTTTCCAAAGTGGTGTTGGTAAGCTCTATACTTCCTTACTTATTGAAAACCAACGACAACCCTGAGGGAGTCGATGCCTCTGTTTTCGATGAAATCCAAGACAACTTGAGGGAAGACAGGATTGGATTCTTGGACAATTTCGGCAAACAATTCTTTGGAATCAACTTATTGAACCACCCAGTGAGCACGCCGCTGTTGAACTACTACTTGAACCTAGCTTCGGTAGCTTCTCCAAGGGCCACGATCCAATCGGCTATTGCGTTCTCCGAAACCGATTTTAGAGACGATATTCCTAACATCAAAGTGCCAACGCTCATCATCCATGGCGATTCGGACAAAATCGTTCCGATAGAAGCGAGCAGCATGCTTACTTCCCACCTCATTCAAGGCAGCAAATACATTGTGTACGAAGGAGCTCCTCATGGCTTGTTTTACACAGAGAAAGAACGCCTAAATCGCGATATATTGGAATTTGCAGTGGGCGAAGAAGCAGTGGCTGCTTATTTCGACAGCCAAGACGAGGTATTGTTCTAAAGAATTCCTATCCACTCAGAAAGGCCTCTCCCGCAAAAAGGAGAGGCTTTTTTGTTTTTATTTTTGGGGTTTACACCAGAGGAATGATTGTTTTAGGAAAAGGGAAAAAGCAAACAAACATGACCTTATCCCGAGCGAATCAATTTTTAGCATTGGCCATTCTTCTCACTGTCGTTCTCTATTTTGGACGACAAGTTTTAGTACCTATCACCCTCGCCGTTCTCTTAGCTATGCTCATGGCACCTGCTTGTCGTTGGCTAGATAGCAAAGGTTGGCCCCGTGCACTTTCTGCTTTAAGCTGCGTTTTGGTTTTATTGATTGTTATTTTGGGTATGTTGGCCATCGTTTCAGCACAAATTGTAAGTTTCTCCAATGATATTCCCCAGATGGAGAAACGGGCCGACCAGATACTCACCGATGTTCAATCGTTCGTTCAAGATAAATTTTCTATTGAACCCGAGAAACAGGTCGCTTTTGCAAAAAAACAAATCTCTTCCTTGGGAAAAGCATTGGGAAGCCGTATCGGTACCGTAGTTTCGGGAATAGTTGGCACCATCGGCGCAGTGGTGCTTATGCTAGTCTTTACCTTTCTTCTTCTTTTTCATAAAGAGAAATACGAAACCTTTTTTGTGAAACTGTATAAGGAAGAAAATCCTGTGGAAGTAAAACGTGTATTGGGCAAAATCGCCAATGTAGGACAGGATTACCTGACAGGAAGAGCCATTTCCATGTGCATCCAAGCCTTTGCATTTGCCATTGGACTCACAATTATTGGCGTCAAAAACGGAATTCTCTTAGGCTGTATCGCTGGGCTACTTAGTCTTTTACCTTTTGTAGGGCCTATGTTGGGAGGCATGTTTCCAGTACTGACTTCCATCGCTACTGAAGATTCCCTCAACACCACCTTTTGGGTGATTGGCTTATTGGTGGTGATCCAAATTCTGGACAATTATTTAGTTGAACCCAATGTGGTGGGTGGCAAAGTCCACTTGAATGCCTTGGTTACTTTGATCGGAATTATGGTGGGCGGTATTGTTTGGGGAGTGCCAGGACTTATCATTTTCACCCCATTGCTTGGCATCACCAAGATCATTTTCGAGCATGTCAACGATCTCAAACCCTATGCTTACCTGATTGGCGACGATGAAAAAGACTCGACGATTAAGTTTACGGAGAGACTGAAGAAGTTGTGGAAGAAGCTGGTGTAGTGATTGGTTGATAGTTGACTGTTGTCAGTGTGCGTTAACTGAATCTTGTGCAGTTGGGGAATTCACACTTTGTAGCTAAATGCTAACAGGATGAGCTTAGGCAATCAATTCTTCATCGTATTTCAGTAACAGAAGGTCATCACCTGACACAGGTAACAAGGCAATCGTTTCTCCTTTTTTATTGCAGAATTCAATTTCAAAAGTACGCTCATCCAAAATTTCCACAATCGTGCCCACTTGACCTAAGGTTATGGAAGAATTAGGTACATCTTTAAGAACCGCGACTACATCCAATAATTTAAACTTCTTTGGGTAAGACATAACAACTGGTTAGCGTTGGGATATTCATGAACTGAACTAAATAAAACTAAGACTTCCAGTTGCTCGGATCTTTTTTTGTATGTAGTACCCTTAATACTACTATTTATCACCATCTACGATATAATGCATTGCAAATGGAAATTTCAGAACTGATGCCATCCTTACATTGTCGTACCTAACCTGAAAAGCATAAGGAAATGATTCCAGAAAAGCCAAACGCTGCTCTATGCAGTTCAAATATTTAGCACCTAGCTCGTTTGAAATAGCCTTGTACCAATCCAATTGCTCCAGTATATCACCAAGAGCACGTTTTCTAATGACAATTTTCAAAAAATAAAGCTTTTAAATCCGAGCGCGTAATTGTTGCATCGCTTGCTCCAAACTAAACCCTTCCTCAGGTGATTTTTTGTATTCGGCCATCTCTTCTCTTACCATTTGAATATGTTGAGAAGTGACCCCTATCTCTTTTTCATCCAAAATAGCTTGGACTTGAAGCAATATGGACTCATCCTCTGTTTCCATGATCTTTTCTGCAAGCAGATATTTGCTCATCATATCCATAGGGCTTTTTATGCAATTTACATAGATTTGAAATACCACGCCATCACAATCTTCCCAAAAGGCTCCCGCCCCAACTCTGAACTACGAACTATAACCTCTAAACTAAACGTTGTGGATAACCTGTTCATTTCTCTCACCCAAACCTGTGTAAATTGCCGAATTAAATGGAAGTCCCAGTTCAAGCAGAAAGGTCCGTTCCGCGTAACTTTGAACTACGAACTTTGAACTTTGAACTAACATGCAGTTAAGCAAACTAGAGGTAAAAGGTTTTAAGAGCTTTGGCGACAAAGTCACCATCCACTTTGACCAAGGCATTACGGGCATTGTGGGGCCTAACGGTTGTGGCAAATCCAATGTGGTAGATGCTATTCGCTGGGTATTGGGCGAGCAAAAGACACGCAACTTGCGCTCCGACAAAATGGAGAACGTAATCTTCAACGGGACACGCGACCGCAAGCCTACCCAACTGGCAGAGGTGTCCATTACCTTCAAAAACACCAAAAACCTTCTTCCTACTGAATATTCCGAAGTAACTGTTACCCGTCGCTACTACCGCACGGGCGACAGCGAATACTTGCTCAATGGCATCAATTGTCGATTGAAAGACATCAACGACTTGTTCATGGACACGGGCATAGGCCCTGACAGCTACGCCATTATCGAACTAAAAATGGTGGACGATATCCTGAACGACAAAAACGATTCACGTCGACTGTTGTTTGAGGAAGCCGCAGGTATTTCCAAATTTAAAATACGCAAGAAACAAACCCTCAAGAAGCTGGAAGATACCGATGCCGACTTGGCGCGTGTGGAAGACTTGCTTTTTGAAATAGAAAAAAACCTAAAGTCGCTAGAGAAACAAGCAAAACAAGCAGAGAAGTATTTGACCTTGAAGGAAGAATACAAAAAACTGAGCATCGTACTGGCCCGACTGGTCATTAAACGCCACAAGCTTAGTTTCGAGCACTTGATCAAAGCCATTGAAGGCGAAACGGACAAACGTACTTCTTTGGTAAAACAAGTAGCCGAAAAAGAAGCCCTTTACGAAAAAGAGAAACTGGACATTTTGGGCAAGGAAAAACTGGTGGGCAGTCGCCAGAAAACCTTGAACGAACATGTGGCCAAAATACGTCAATACGAAAGTGAGAAGAAGATCAAAAACGAACGTTTGCGATTTCTTTCTGAAAGAAGCCATAACCTGCAAGGGCAAATAGACACCGACAAAAAGAGCAACGAAAGAGCCGAATTCAGCATTCAAAGCCTTTTGGAGGAGAAAAACTCGGTGGAGAAACAATTGGCGGAGCAAGAATTCAAAGTAGAGCAACTCAAAAACGAATACGAAGAACACAAGCGCACAACCGCTTCTTTGCAAGAGCAGGTGGGAAGCATTTCTACCCAACTCAAATCAAAAGAAACAGCTAGCTACCAATTGATCAAAAATCTGGAGATCAACGAAGTGCAGCTCTCTAGTTTGAAAATGCAGTTGGAAACCACCGCCAGCGAAAGTTCGGACCAGACCTCGCATTTGAGCCAATTCGAAGACCGTTTGCAGGAAATAGAAGAGAAGCTGATCGACAAAAAAATAGAGCTGGAGAAAATCCAAAAGAAAGAAGAAGACCTTCAGCAGCAAATAGCGCTCAATAACAAGCAAATAGACGAGATCCGCGATACACTCAGCAAAACGACACGCAAGCTGGATGCCTCGCAACACGAATACAACCTCACCAAAAGCATGGTGGACAATCTGGAAGGATTTCCAGATGCGGTGAAGTTTTTGAAGAAAAACGCGGATTGGGCCAAGTCCTGCCCTCTCCTCTCCGACATCTTGACCTGCGACGAAAAATACCGTGTGGCAGTGGAGAATTTCCTGGATCCTTTCATGAACTACTACGTGGTAGACAGCGAGGAACAAGCCTACCAAGCGGTGACCTTATTGAGCGACTCAGCCAAAGGCAAAGCCAATTTTTTCCTGATCGAATCGTTTCAAAAATTTGTCCCAGCCAATCACAAGCAGTTTGAAAATTGCATCCGTGCCTTGGACATCGTAGAGTATGACGAGCGCTACAAAAAAGTGATCGCCCACTTACTGGACGATGTGTACGTGGTAGTGTCGGAAGTGATCCCAAAAGACGTAGATGCTACTTTCATTACCCAAAGCGGAAAAATAATCAAGCGCAAATTCAGTGTCTCGGGTGGCTCTGTCGGCCTTTTTGAAGGAAAAAGAATAGGCCGTGCCAAGAACATCGAGAAACTCGACAAGGAAATAAAAGTCTTGCAAAAGCAGGTAAGCGAAACGCAGGCTTTGCTGGAAGACAAACAGAAAATCAAAGAGCGCCTCTCCACCGAGACGTTCAAAACACAACTGGAAAACCTTCGCCAAGAAGTGAGTTTACTGGAGCAGGACAAGGTATCGTTCCGCACCCGTTTGGAGCAAGTGCAAAGCATGATTAGTTCGGCCGAATTGAAGAAAGAAGAAATGCTTTCTCGTATGGCCGATTTGCAAGAAGAAGTATCTGAAGCCCGACCACAAGCCCAAGTGCTGGAGGCAGAAGTAAAAGTACTCCAAGAACAACTGGAAGACTATCGCGAGGAGCTGACCACCAAAACCGAATTGTTGAGCCGAAGTAGCGCTACTTTCAACCAAGAAAACCTTCTTTTTCACCAACTTTCCAACAAAACCAACAGTTTGGTACAGGAGATGGGCTACAAGCAAAACACCTTTGATGCAAACAAAGAACGCATTACCCGCAACCAAGAAGACCTCAAAAAGACAGAAGACGAAATAAAAGGCTTAGTAGACAGTTCCGAGATCACCGACGACGATCTGGTAGAAATGTACCGTGAGAAAGAGGAGATCGAAAAAGGAGTAAACGAAGCCGAAAAGGATTACTACCAAACCCGCGGAAATGCGGATGTTCTGGAAAAAGACGTACGCCAACTGAGCCAACAACGTGAAAACTGCGATGGCCTCATCATGGAACTCAACAACAAAATCAATGAAAACAAACTCACCCTCAGTGCCGTCACCGAACGCCTTTCGGTAGAGTTTAACGTTGACACTACTACTTTAGAGCAGGAAGAAGATGCAAATGCAGACACTGACGCATCACACACCACTCATCACCCACCACTCAACGAGGAGGAGACAAAAACACGCGTAGAGAAAATCCGTCGCGACATGGACAACATGGGCCCGATCAACCCTATGGCCATGGAAGCCTACAACGAGGTATCGGAACGCGACAAATTTATCCGTAGCCAGAGGGAGGACCTTTTCAATGCGAAGAACTCACTTATGGCGACTATAAGTGAGATTGAAACTACAGCAAGAGAAGCCTTTTTGGATGCTTTTCTTAAGATCAAAGAGAACTTTAAAAATGTATTTAGGTCACTCTTCACAGAAGACGACACCTGCGATTTGATCCTTGTGAACCCAGACGACCCGACCGAATCGGATATCGACATCTGGGCCAAACCTAAGGGAAAACGTCCTTTGTCGATCAGTCAGCTTTCGGGTGGAGAAAAGACATTGACCGCCATTTCTTTGCTGTTTGCCATTTACCTCATCAAACCCGCTCCGTTCTGTATTTTCGATGAGGTGGACGCCCCGCTGGACGATCCCAACATCGACAAGTTCAACAACATCATCAAGAAGTTCTCGAGCGAGTCGCAGTTTATCTTGGTGACCCACAACAAACGCACCATGACGTTTGCCGACATCATTTATGGCATTACGATGGTAGAGCAGGGAGTTTCTAGGGTGGTGCCGGTGGATTTGAGGGCTTTGGTATAAAACAACATGAAAGACTTAGTTAATCTTCATCAAAATTTTGTCCCTAAGCACAGCGGCTTACTGGCACTACTAGAGATACACGACAAAATTAGTACAGTAGCTAATCCTTTGAACAACAACCCCGCAGTTAGACAGTTGTTGGATCTACAAGCAAGGGTTAACCCATTTGCAAATAATGAAACGCTAAAAAACATATTAGCTTCTCAGGATATACTTAGAAAACATTTTCATCATTTTTCAGAATCTATATCACATTTCAATTTTGACTTTGACTCTATATATCAGGATGAGCTAGAATTCGAACAAAAAAATGAAGACAAAGACTCAATTGTAATAAGTGAGACTAAACAAATTCAATTGCTCATTGCTGATATTTACAGAGAAAATAAGATTTTGTATAAAATCGAATCTAGAGAATTCGAGCATATTATCGCTGAGTTGCTTTTACACAAAGGCTTTAAAGTTGAACTAACAAAACAAACCAGAGATGGAGGTTTTGATATTATTGCACTCCAACATATGGCGGGTTCACCTTTAAAATTTCTAGTAGAATGCAAACGATATGGCGAGAATAGACCTATTGGCGTAGATATTATCCGAGCATTTAGCGAGGTTATAAATCAGCAAAATGCGAACAAAGGAATAATCTTTACCACATCTTATTTTTCAAAAGATTCGGTCGATTATAGAGACAAAAACAAAGGATATCTTCTCGACTTCAAAGACAAAAACGATATTGTAGACTGGGTTTCAGAATATTGGATTTCTGTTCTAAGCAAAAAGAAAACTTAAAATTGATTGCACCTTTAGACATTGGTTAACACCCTTCCCTTCGCCTTACTTTCTTTGTATGCCCAAAGAAAGTAACAAAGAAAAGACACAACCAAAACTGCCTCAGAAAAGCTCTTCACACATCCAGCTCCTCCAAGCCTTAGCTTTTCCTCCGGCCGCGCTTTTGCTTGACCCCCACCGCACTGATGGCCCACCTGCTTAGCTTATCCATCCCCTTTCATACTCCTGATTCTTACTATTTTGTTCAGTGCATTCCTCGGCCTTATAAAAAACGGCGTTAAGAAGCCTTGTGCGCGTTGGGGAAAGAAAAGACGCATTGTTTGAGGCAACAAGATCCCTCATAGTTCTATTGAATTTACCGCCGAGTTTGCGGATTTTGAGCGAGAGCAAAGGACTTTAGCCGATTTTTATACAGCCTTGAGTTTTTGGTACTTTTGTTTCAAGACAAAAGTACTAGGAAAAAAAGGACACGAGGAAAGGTGGCCATACTTACATTTCTAAAAAACCAGTTTACAACATCGACTTTCTGGCATCCATCCCAAAAACAGCACCAACATTCCACACATCTGATTATTTTTAATTTTTCATCTGTAAAATAGACGCATGACCCCTACCCTCCTCATTATCCCCGGCCTTGGAGATTCTGGCCCTGAACACTGGCAAACCTATTGGGCCACCCATTTCAAAAACTCAGCAAGGGTGGTACAGGACGATTGGGAGGCCCCACAATTAATAGATTGGTTGGTGAGACTGGATGAAGAGATTCGTGCTCAAGAAGGGTCCGTCATTTTAGTAGCACACAGCCTCGCCGTATCCTTAGTGGCACATTGGGCACAAATCTATTCCTCGGACAAAGTAACAGGAGCCCTGCTGGTTTCTACTTCGGACGTTGACACACCCGAATACACGCCAGATTTGGTGAGAAACTTTGCCCCTATGCCTCTTTCCAAATTGCCCTTCCCTTCTATAGTGGTGGCTAGCGAAGACGATGATTTTGTCTCCCCAAGCAGAGCCGCCTACTTTGCCAAACAATGGGGGAGCGATTTTGTCAATATTGGCCACAAAGGCCACATCAACGCCGCCTCCCAACTGGGACTTTGGGAAGAGGGACAGGAGATTCTGGAGAGGCTACTCACTTTAGTGAAAAGTTGACAGTGTACAGTTGATAGTTGACAGTTTGCTTAATGCCGAGTCATATTTGTTCAACATTTAACATACAAAGTAACGCTCAATTCATTCACTAGTAATAAATCGTCTTTTTTCTCTTCTACTAAAGCGGCTTTCTATAAAGTCAGGAGTTCTCTTGAATTACTCACAACTGGCAACTGACAACCGTCAACTAAAAAAGCGAGGCTCCCTTTCGAGAGCCTCGCTTTTTTATGCAAAACTGTAAGGTCTTCTTTTAGTCTACCGCCACTGGGCTTGCGGTTTTCTCTTCTACTGGTTTGGCTACTTTACGTGCTCTGCCTGGGAACTGGTTTTTATAGTTGGCATTGGTGTTGCCCAATGTGAAAGGCTTGGCCTCTGGTGCATCGCTCACAAAGAACCTCTTGAAAGCAGAACGCTTAGTTGCCATGCCTTTGTAGTTGGCAGAAGCACTTAGGCTATTGTCCGCTTGTGGCTTGCCTTCGTTCACTTCTTGCACATATACTTCTGGCTGCGCGTCGGCGATGGCCTTCATTTTGGCCGCCTTGTTGGGCTGCTTGTAGTTGCTTGGTGAATACGTTGGGTCGTTGCTGTAGTTTTGTGCTGATACTACGTTGGCAGCGGTGATTCCTAGAACGATCGCTACGGTTTGGACTAACTTTTTCATGGTACTTGTTCGTTTGCTTTGTTTCTTAGTCAAATATACGCCGACAAGTACCGTCAGTTCCTCCCTTTAACTACTGGTTTTTAAGGGGTTGCACTACGTAGAGGAAGTACGTATTACTACGTAGAGGGATGGTAGGGTGTGGGTTGCGCACTCTACCACTAATGGGCATTGATAAAAACAGGAATAGCTTACTAGCCTATAAGCGTAATGTCGGCTCAATGTAAACTTTGCGATGACGATCACCACAGATTGAAAGGCAAACACGGGACACAGTTTGTCAAACAGACCCCACAAATAATTTTAAAGAGTCCCAACAACCACCATACAAGGCCCTTTGCGCCACTTACATTTCACAATAGGCCCCTTACATAGGGTATTTTGCATCTTACATGTCACAGCAGGCCCCTTACATAGGGTATTTGACATCTTGCATGTCCAAGTAGGCCCTTAACAGTCTATATTTGGCAGCTTACATTTCGCAGTAGGCCCCTTGCATAGCACATTTAGCATCTTACATAAACTATCCGTTTACTTACACACTATTTTGTTTTACTAGCTAGCTAAATAGGTGCCATGCAAAGGTCTATTTACTTCCTACCCTTCTCGGGTTGCTTAGAACGGCCTTTCTTTAAGAGCTGCCGTCCATTGGTTAGCCTAAAATGATTGGGTGTGGATGACGCTTACTAGATTTGCAAGCAGCACGTTTATCAAATGCAGGAATTCCTTGTCCAAAAATGCTCCCTCAAAAAAAAGTTTAAAAAAGTGAGTACCCTTGGAAGCGTTTTGCCAACGAGCCTCGTCTTCTAAACAAAACCCACGATGCGCATCCCGGTTTTAGATTTAACCTACTATAATATTTACAAACCTATTATCTCATTAAAATGAAAAAGACAATTTTGAACGGAATTTTGTGCGCTGGTGCGCTAGTGTTGGGTGCAATTTCTTTGAATGCGCAGCAATGGACAGGCTCTACCGCTGCTACAGGAAATATTAGCAGAACAGGGAATGTAGGGATAGGAGTGACAACCCCGACTGAGAATCTTGAAGTTTTTAGAGGCATTAAAGTATCAGATGGAGCAGCAGGAATGTATATAAATGTAGATAACACAGGAAATTACACCTATTTTAATAGTAAATATAATGCAGGGTTTGTAAGGTTTGACAATACTAAACCTGCGGGAATGTTAGGCTTTAGCTACAGTGACGGTGCTCTGAATTATCAATCTTGGGGCATAGGAGAGGGAACACTTACTCAAAAATTCCAAATCACTTCTGGCGGAAATGTAGGTATTGGAGTAAACAACCCAGGAAATAAATTAGAAGTAGCTGGCAACATTAGAGCTACAGGAGATCTATTCCTTTTTAAAGGAGCTGAAGGTCAAAATGCAGACAATGGATTTCTTAACATTGGATCAAGTAATGCATCAAAAGCTTGGAGGATTGGTCAGGTTTCTAATGGAACAGCAGGTAACGAAATAGATAAAGATCTGTTGTTCTTCCGCTACAATGGTTCATCAACGGTAAGCAGTTTAAGGTTTGAAGATCAAACGGGAAGAGTGCATGTAACTGCCAAAGGATGGAGCACATTAACATTGCCTACTATAAGTGACCAAGTGAGATTGGTTGTAGAGGGTACTACCTTTATTGGTGATATTGCGCCAACGACTTCTGAAATATCTGCGATCAATAGTGCAATTAATTGCACCAATGGCCCCAAACTCAAGCTGTTTGTAAATGGTACGATTGGAACAAAAGAGCTGCGTGTCAATTTAACTAACTGGTGCGATTATGTTTTTGATCCTTCCTACAAATTAAAGCCTCTAAACGAAGTAGAAAGCTTCATCAAAACCAACAAACACCTTCCTGAAGTACCTTCTGAGAAAGAAGTGGTGGAGAACGGTGTGGCCATGGGCGAGATGATGAAGGTACACATGAAGAAGATCGAAGAGCTTACGCTGTACATGATCGAGCTTCAAAAGCAAAATGAGAAATTGGCGGCTGAGGTGGCAGGTTTGAAGAAGTAATCCAATCGGTTTTACTGTTAAACACGACTTTATCATGAAAAAAATGATAATACTGGCTTTGCTATGCCTTTGGGGTATGGCAATCCACACTTATGCACAGACAGTCGGCTGTTCCACACCACCACCCTGTGCGGCGCCCACCCAACAACAACTGGCTACTGCCGCTTCACTAACTCCTGCTAATTGGGATTGGCAAAGTTGCGACTGCAAAAATTGGTATGCATTTATAAACTCTCAAACGGCTGTTTCCTTAGGTAATCCCTTTTTTGGGGGATCGCAAGCTTTGGAGAAAATAAGAATCACTGATGATTATACCAAAGCCAAAGGATGGGTGCTCCTTAAAAAAGATTTTGGTTATGTTGCCAATACCTACTTCCCCTATTTTATCCTTTATAATACCTACACAGGGATTATGAGATGGTTTTGGTACAATGCGGATGCCAACTTTATGGGGGAAAATCAGTTGATGTTCAAGGTGACAACTGTAGATGCAGCCAAACAAACGGCCTTTAACTCTTTTGCGAATGCTCATAGTTCCTCGCCTGAGAAGTACTTCAACGGTAGCGTTTCCCAAGTGGATGCCCAAGTTTTCGTCACTAAAAACCCGGGAAGAAACAAATGGGTAGTGGCGGAGTTCCAAATGGCGTACGACCAAAATACAGGAAATGCGAAATATACCGATGCTAACATTTTACTGGAAGTGATCGGTATGAGCATTGGAAACATATCAGGAACCATTCTCGGAGAAACCACCACGATTGATCAATTGAAGGCAGATGTACAGAGTGGGGACGCTTCTTTATCCTTCAATACCAACAAATCGTTTATTACGGATGTTAATAATTTTCAACAAACGATAAAGAAGGTACAGAAGCATGTCAACGAGGCTTCAGAGGGAGTAAAGGACATCAATGCATCGGCCAAAAAGGGAAAAGAGACTTTCGCCAATAAAAAGGGCTATGAGAAGACCGCAAAAATGTATGAAAACATTGAAAATGTTACCAATGACGAGGCAACAATAAATAAAACCTTAAGTGGGATGTCGAGCTTGCTGGGCATTGTAGCAGGTGGCATTGATTTGTTTAAAAGTGTGGGAAGTCTGATGGGTTATTTTGGTGAAGAGTCTACAGCTCCCACACCACCACCTCCTTTTGTTCCTACAGTTACTGCCTACGATTTGAAAATCGAAGCCACTCTTAGTTATAACTCTACCAAAACACAGTTTACTTTAAAGACGCCAGGTGCTCCAGCTACAAACACTACTCTTCCCTCTCCCAGCTGGACGTATTATGATTGTCCTTTAGGTATCATGAATCTACAATCTGCTCCCAAGTTGAATTATGTAGAATTTGATAAGAACGTAGAATGGAACAGGGTGTACAGAGCAGATCCTGTCAACTATCAAATTGTTCAAACAGATTTGCTTACCCAATGGCAAACTCGGAAGTACAGATCATATAAAATAACCGAGAACATTGTCCCTGTTGTCAATTCCTGTTCGAATCTCGAACTTATGGATGTAAAAGTCGCTATCACTTCAGAAGGGCCATTTGTGATGACAACAGAGGATAAGGGGCTTAATGATCCAAATCACTATTCCAATGCTCATTTTGTATGCAATCGTGTTGTTTCTGGCATTAATTCAGAAAACAAGTGGATAGACATGTGGTATGGAATGCCGCGACAGATAAAGATCAATGGAGCAACGCTCAACTATTTGTATGACGACAACGAGGTAAATTTCCCCACAACCAAATACATTTCTGTTCCTGACTACAAACAATTCATGGTTAATTATACCTACAACGCCAATCAAGTAGTGAAGGGGTGTAATTCGGCTGGCATTGACTGTAAAGAGGCATATAGGTGGTTTGACTTTTGGATGGCAAACAAAATCTACGACTGGCAAGAATTGAATGAAATTGCAACAGGTGGCCTTGAACTGGTGAATTATGACCCTGAACTTAAGAACCACACCATTCAAACTCCTTTGATGGACATTGGAAAAATGAAAGGACTTACCATCACTGTTCCTGCACAGAATCCTGTTTATGTAAAAGTGATGGCCTTGTTCAAAAAGAGGAACGGAAGTCCTAATGACGGTTTGGTTATCTTCAGCAAAACTTATATTCCCGATTTGACAATAGGAACTCCAGATAGGCCAGGGCCCTATGACGGAATAACCAATCTGCCACCTTATACTAATAAAACGGCAGAATTTGCGACCGAAGAGTTGACTGTGGATTATAAAGATCTGACCATTGCAGACTACAACCAGTTTGTTTCATTGGGTAAGCCTAAAGAAGCCCTTAGTACTATGACTGTTGAAAACACTCAGATAGGAACTATTACTACTTACACTCAGTCTAGCAACCTAATAGAGTTCAAAGCTTCGGAAGTCATTTTCAAACCGGGAACGATTATTAGATCTAAAGTGGGTCTTTCGGTTCGTACATCAGCACCTAATTACTATTCGTGGCCACAGCAAACTTCATGGGGGCCCTATTATTCTCCTGCGATAGCAAATTGTTATAATGCCAGATCGTATCGTTTTGACGAAGAAGAAAATCCTGTGGCACAGGAATATCTGATCCGCAATTCGCAAATTTATCCTAACCCTATCCATATAGGTCAATTGAATTTCGGCCGCCCTGTTAATACTTATACCTTAACAAACAGCACAGGAACGCTCATACAACAAGGCAACAACGCCGATAAACTTGACGTTACAGGCTTGCCTAAAGGCATGTATATGCTTAAGCTAGACGATAAGGTTGAAAAAGTGATCGTGCAGTAAACTATTACTACTCCCCAAATCTTGGGGAGTAGTTCCTTCTCCTGAATTCTTTAGTTAGTTCTTCTCCCTCACTCCAAAGGAAAATCACCTCTTTAATTCTAAAATTACATGAAACGACTGCTCCTACTTAGTCTGTGGCTAGGCTCTTTTTGTGCCTTTTCGCAATCTTCCAACCTAGTAAAATACTGGAAATACCGATATCGTCTTGACAATGAGTTCTTGGTTAAGGGCCAAGAAGACCCTTGTAAATATTATGGTGGCTTAAGCGTTCCTGTTTCCGAGCGAAATGGGAAGAAAGTAAACCACATCAAATTTGGAGACAACATGAAAGACATCGGGTGGTATGTAGGTGTGCTTTCCACTGAATACTTACTCTTGTCCGCAGGTAAGGATTACAATGCCGCCCAAGAGACCCTCAAAGATTTATACATGGCCATGAAAGCACTGGAGCGTTTCGATGCCAAAGCAGAATGGCAAGCAAGTCCCAAAGCTGCCAGCAGCTGCTCTCCCTTAAATGGTTTCTTAGTACGGGACGAAACTGCCAATGAATTTTTCACAGATGACAATGGAAAGAATTTCAAGAAGCTTTTTCCCTCATTCAGTGGCACTCCGGTTCAAGGCACCAATTATAATACTGATTTAAGCGATGGCGACCCGGAAAATCACTTTAGTGTAGATCACATGATGAGTATACTAATGGGTTATGCGCTGGTGAGACGTTGCCTGCCTCCTCAGTTAAGCTACAATGGCTATAATTTCTACAATGAGTCCTATCAATTCACCAATAGGATCATGAGAAGAATGGCCGGTAATTCGTGGATAAACGTCATTCCTAATACACCTAGTACCACTTTGTCTTTCACAGACATTGCCGTTCATGGCGCTACTGACCCTGCAATGAAAGCGGTCCTAATATTTGCAGGCGATGGAATAAACACGATGGCTACTGCTATTACGGGAATTCCCAACCCTATTCCTCTTCCTGGTAAATATGTCAACTTAGACAAAGGGTATGAAATGCTTTCTTTATTGCCTGGCTGGGTAGGTGCAGCCAATTATATGAATCCAGATCCTGTTACTGGTCCTTACACCAATAACGTTATCTTAAATGCTGCCTGGCAAGAGATGCAAATGAACGGGAAACTTGGTAATACTATAAAAAATATGGGTGGCTATAGAAGAGAAATGATCTTTACGCTTGCTGCCATTGCCAACAATTGGGAGGTGTGTGTAAAACAAAATGAATGCTATGCCCCTTACCCTTGCCAAGTAGGTTGCAATGTCTGGGTTGATGTTGATCCTTGTTTTGGAGCCTTTGGAGGATGTAAAGTAAAAGAATGTCTTGTGCCCGCAATGGATCAGTGTTGTGCTGGGTGGGTGGAAGTGAACAACTGCCTTCTTCCTAAAAAGAACAATACGTTGAGGGCTTTATGCGATTTCGGCAAGGAGAAAAAGCAAGAAGTGTACGCACTTTTGCACATGTTTTTGTACAACAAAAGAGTGGGCGAAGATTGGTGGATGCCTCAACAAACCTTTGAGCAAATTTTAACCTCTGCTCCATGCGAGGGTCCACGCTTCAAACCTGCAGATAATATGAACGATTTGGGAACAGCGGGCTGGAGAGCATCCAACAGATGGGAAAAGACGGAAATCACACAGGATGGCAGCTACGAAGACAATAGCGGTTATTACAACGGCCTTGATTACATGCTAACATTCAACTTGTATATGCTGACCTATGGAAACTTAATGACTTCCAACGGTGTAAGTCAATACACCACTTCACGTGGCAATTACATGGAAAACGAAGTGGCGACATACCCCATTTCAGGCTCTTCAATAGGCTCTTCATCTTCCCCTTACACCAAATCGGTTATAAAGTCCATTACAAGTACTTCTTGTGTTGGTTGTGCCACTGCGGCCAACGTCACCTACACCGCAGGAAACGATATTACCTTGAAGCCAGGGTTTGTAACAAAATCAGGCTCGACATTCAAAGCGACAATTAGTCCTTACTTGAATTGCAATGGCCCACACAATTACCGCTTGGAAAGATTGGCAGAAGAGACTTCGAGTGAAGAAAATTTTACAGAAACTATGACTTCTCCTTCTTCTAAGTTAGCTATTCAGTTTTATCCAAATCCTGCTACTGACAAAACCACATTCCAGATTTCCTCACCAGAGGAGGGCGCTGCCAAACTAGTCATTACAGACCCTGCCGGGAACGTGATAGGCGGCTCTTCTGAGACCTTTACTTTTGTTAAAGGAACGAATGCAATGCCCTTGGATGTGTCTAAGTTTAAAGCAGGTGTCTATACTTTCTCTGTCCAGATAGGCGCCAGCACTGCAAGTCAAAAGTTAGTGGTAGTTAAATAAGTCATCTAACAGTTCAGAACTAACCCAATCAAATAGCACCTTAGGTTTAAGGTGCTATTTGACTTATGTCAAGCACAGAAAGAAATGCGTTTTCTACTTTTGAAAAAACACTATACAATGCTTTTCACTTACCGTTTTATCCTATTTAGCATCCTATCTACCTCCATCTTCTTTGTCTCCTGTCGTGAAAAAACGAAAGAAGAAAACATGAAATCTGGAGACAAGCGCTTTTACAACACCGAGTGGCACATCTCTGCTTTCTCTATTGATGGCAAGGACATGATGGACAGTGTCAGAAAATACAAAATGAATGGTAGATTCAAGTTTACATGCAGTTTTAGAAACCTGAACGAAGTAGACGGAAGAAATATTAATAGCGAAAAGATCCCCCTAATTGGTAACGCCATTTTCCCTTTTGACACGCTACCCAACTGCGAGCTCAACGGGTGGTGGAACTTGCAACCCAATAGTTATAAGTTTCAACGAATGATTCTCTCGGTTTATCTCACTTGTTATGAATCTAAAACAACAGACAACCAGTCTATTGCCACTATCCAGAGCGCCCTTTTTCAAAATCCGGACTACTGGAACGTTATAGCAGATGACGGTCACGAAATAAGTCTCTCTTTGGAAAAAGAAGGCAAATCCTACTTCAAAAAGATTACAGCCAATTAACCTCTTATTTTTGTTACTCAAAACCCTTTTGGTCTTGCTGGAAGGGTTTTCTTTTTTACACCTCCTGCTCCAAGGCCATAAAATGCGAAATCACACCTTCCTCATTGTAAAGAGGCAAGATGTTTACCTCACACAAATAAGGAGTACCCTCTTTTTTATAGTTCAAAATAGTGGCTAACACAGGTTGATGCGCCTTTACCGCTTCCCTTACGGTTTGTACAGCTACAGGATCGGTTTCTTTGCCTTGAAGAAAATTGGGCTTTTTGCCTAGGGCCTCACGCGAAGAATAGCCTGTCATGCCTAAAAAATGGGAGCTCACGTATTCTATGTGCTGCTCTGGACTGGTAACCACAATGGTTCTTTTGCCCGACCGTATCTCTTTTTCAAAATCTGGGAAAGATACCCAACGATGCCAAGCGGCCATTTGCTGCAACTGGACCACGTCTTTCTCCCAATCAGAAAAAAACTGAAAAGACCTTGGCAAAAACTCCCAAGCACCCGACAAGGGCTTCAGAAAGGAAGCTTTACTCTTCTCTTTTATCAAATCGGCATACGCTTTCCCTGTGTCCATTGCTCAAATTAATAAAGGCCTGTTTGAATATAACTCCAACAGGCCTTTATTTGTTTTACGAATGAGCAGGTTCTTTTATTAAATCTCTCACCGTGAGGGCGGCATCTACCATATTTTTTAGGGCCACAGCCGTTTCGGGCCACTTACGGGTCTTCAATCCGCAGTCAGGATTTACCCAAATATTGCGGGCAGGAAGCACTTCTATGGCCTTTTCCAGCAATTGCACCATCTCTTCTTTGGTAGGCACACGTGGACTGTGAATGTCGTACACGCCAGGACCTATTTCATTCGGATATTTAAAATCGGCAAAGGCTTCCAACAATTCCATTTGTGAGCGAGAGGTCTCTATCGTGATTACATCCGCGTCCATATTGGCTATGTGACGGATGATATCGTTGAACTCCGAATAGCACATGTGGGTATGGATCTGCGTTTCGTCTTTCACCCCAGAAGCGGAAATACGGAAGGCGGTCACGGCCCAATCCAAGTACAGATCCCAGTTTTCTCTACGGATAGGTAAACCTTCGCGAATGGCAGGCTCGTCGATCTGGATCACTTTGATGCCCGCTTTTTCCAAATCCACCACTTCGTCGCGGATGGCGAGGGCGATTTGGTAGCAGGTATTTTTTCTAGGCTGGTCATCTCGCACGAACGACCATTGCAAGATCGTAACAGGACCGGTCAACATCCCTTTCATCCATTTTTTTGTGAGCGACTGGGCATATTGAGTCCAATACACCGTCATCGGTTCTTTACGTTCCACGTCACCGTAGATAACAGGTGGTTTCACGCAGCGGGAACCATAACTTTGCACCCAACCGTTTTCAGTGAACACAAACCCTTTCAAAAGCTCGCCGAAATATTCTACCATGTCGTTGCGCTCAAACTCTCCGTGCACCAACACATCCAAACCTACTTCTTCTTGCCATTTCACCACTTTGCGGGTTTCGTCTTTCAAGAATTGATCGTACTGCGCCTCTGTCCAATCTCCTTTTTTGAATTTGGCACGTGCCGTCCTTATTTCTTCCGTTTGGGGAAACGAACCAATGGTGGTAGTAGGCATCAAAGGCAGCTGCAAAGCCTTGTATTGCTTCTCTTGCCTCACATCAAACAAACTGTTGCGTTGTGCGTCTTGCTCTGTAATGGCAGACACTCTTTTCTTCACCTCGTTTTTATGAATAAGACGCGATTCGCTTCTGCTTTCCTGCGCCGTTTTGTTGAATTTGTATTGGTTGACCACTTCGGGCGTTGCCGTATTACTTGCCAATTGCTTAAGGGCCGATACTTCTTGCAGTTTTTGTTTGGCAAACGCCATCCACGATTTTATTTCGTTGGTCAATGTGGAAGTATTGGTTTCCAAGTCCAAGTCGCAAGGTACATGCAACAAAGAGCAAGAAGGAGCAACGAGAATCCGGTCTTCACCCAGAACAGTGACTGCTTTTTTTATGGTTTGCAAAGAGGCCTTGAAATCGTTTTTCCAAATGTTCCGTCCATCTACAATACCCAATGACAAAAGAGTAGACGATTTGGCAAACTCAGTAGCCAAGATATCGTCCAGTTGCGAAGGACAACGCACCAAATCTACATGCAAGGCATCTACAGGCAAAGAAACGGCCGTTTGAATATTGTCGCCCGTGCATTCAAAATAGGTGGTCACCAATATTTTTAATTTAGTTGCCTTACGCAAGGCTTGGTACGTCTTAGAAATAGCGGCCCTCTCCGCATTGTTCAGATTGGTTACCAAAGCGGGCTCGTCCAACTGTACCCATTCAGCGCCCAGTTCTTCCAGTTTTTGAAGAATCGAAATGTATTCGGGCAACAATCTTTCCAAAAGAGACAAACGGTGAAATCCACTTTCCTTTTCTTTTCCCAACAACAAATACGACACGGGAGCAATCAAAACCGGCTTTGCTGCTTTGCCCAACACCTCTTTGGCCTCCAAAAACTCATTAAAGATTTTGTTGGAGAACAAAGAAAAGGTCTGGTTCTTCGAAAACTCAGGAACGATGTAATGGTAATTGGTATCGAACCATTTGGTCATTTCCATAGCGGTGATGTCCAAACCCTCTTTTTGGAAACCACGCGCCATTGCGAAATACAAATCCAGTTCAGAAAGTTGGGGTAATTTGGAAACGGGCTTGAAACGCTCTGGAATGGCGTTTAAAGTCAAAGACAAGTCCAATACTTGATCGTAATAAGAAAAATCGTTGCAAGGAATGAGCTCGATGCCCGCTTTCTGTTGGGTGAGCCAGTTGTCTTTTCTTATCTGCTTGGCCACAGCTTGCAAATCCGACAAGCTGATCTTACCTGACCAATAATTTTCATTGGCTTTCTTTAATTCCCGTTGGCTACCGATGCGTGGGTAACCTAAGTTGTGTGCAATCATGTTTTTAAAAATTTTATCTTCCACAAAAGTAGAGTGAAGAATATTTACCTAAACATGACAAGAAAAATAAGAAAATTTAACCAAATCGTATTGACTCAACAGTGGATTGCCCTACTTTTACCTTCCATTAAAACGATAAAAAGAAAAATTAACCATGGGTGTGTTGGATGCTACTGACAAAGAACTGCTAAGATTACTACAAAAGAATGGCCACTACACGACCAAAGAACTGTCTGAAAAGCTTCACCTTTCAGCAACCCCCGTTTACGAGCGACAAAAGCGTTTAGAGAGAGAAGGGTATATCGACAAGTACGTTGCCATACTCAACAAGGAGAAACTGGGGATAAAACTGATGGTGTTTTGCCACGTGAAACTGAAGCAGCACGAAAGAGGGATGGGGGAGAAATTTGTAAAAGCCATCCATGAACTACCAGAGGTAATGGAGTGCTACAACATTTCGGGAGAGTACGATTTTATGCTAAAAGTAATCGTGGAAGATATGCCTCGTTACCAGCACTTTATCATGAACAAACTGACCATGATAGAAAACATAGGAAGTACGCAAAGTGTGTTTGTAATGGGCGAAATAAAAACGAGCACCGAGTACTCGTTTTCCTAATTTCGACCAATAAAAAAGCAGTGGACTATGCCACTGCTACTGAAGCGTAATTGTATTCCGCCTCGATTTCTTCTTTCAATGCTTTTAGTGCTTGTTTCTCTGCTGCAATTTCTTCAGCGCTTCTGTAACCCAAAGATTTGAAGTGCGTGATAGGAGCATTCCAGCTTTCGCCTTTCTCTTGGGTCAATACTGTGATAGTAGAGAAAGGGAGGTTTGTATGGTTTTTGTTTAGGATCTTACCTAATAATGTTCCGTCAAGTTCAGAAAAAGTGCTGTTTAATTCATACACTCTTTCTAGGTCCCACTCTTTTTCCAATTCTTCGATGCGGTTTTGAATCGCTTCTTTGTTGCGGCCAAATTGAGTGAAGTAGTTAGTAGCTTGGTTGGTAGAAAAGGTAGTGGTAGTCATGGCTCTTAAAATTTTAAATTTCTTTGTCTAGTTTCTTGATTTAGTGTCGCTTCTTGTTCCATCTATGGGATAACAATGTTGGCGCTCGACATGAGTAGACAAAATATCGTGCCACGACTTTTAGTTGTGTGTGATGTGTGGCGTGTGATGTGGTGATGAGCGGGAGAAATGAATGGTTTATTCTAGCCCAAAAAGCAAAAGTCAAACAGAGGATCATAATGAAAAACAGCAGAAGGAACATAACAGGACTCCATCTTACTTAGTGTTCTTAGTGAAAAAGCTTTGTGGCCTTTGTGTTAAAACACATTCTCCAACTCTAGCTTTTTGATGGAATTTTAAAAAAAGGTAACATTACCTATTCATTTGCCACATGTCTGCTTTTTCTAGAAGCCCTCTTTTCCTTTCCTTTTCCTTTTCTCTCGGTTTTTTATGGATTTTTGCCATTCTGTATGTGAATCCGGAAGGCAACTTCCCTTTGGACGATGACTGGGCCTATGCCAAACCCGTGAAATCGTTTGTGGAGCAAGGACATTTTGCCTTTATCGGCTTCCCCGCCATGACACTGATAGGCCATACGCTGTGGGGTACTTTGTTTTGCAAACTGCTTGGCTTCTCTTTTACCGTATTGCGTTTTAGCACCCTAGTTTGGGGAGGTGTAGGACTAATTGGCACTTTTCACCTTCTCAAATCATTTACTACAAATACCCTCTTTGCTTTTTTAGCCACGTTGTTTATAGGCTTCAATCCACTTTACTTCTGTCTTTCTTATAGTTACATGACGGACATTCCCTTTTTTGCACTCAGTGTATGGGCCATTTATTTTTTCTTTAAAGAGCTGGGAACACCTAATACTCGATACTATTTGGCCGCCTTGCTGTTTTCTATTTGGGCTACTTCCATAAGGCAACCCGGCTTGGTATATCCCTTTGCGTTTGCAGTGATAGTCGCGTTGAAAGATAGGAGCTTGAAACGAGCGATGTACGCTTCTCTTCCTTTTCTGATAACACTCGGTTGTTTGGCCTTTTATGAGTTTTACCTACGCTACCAGATTGGCTACCAAAAAGATTTCCCCAATCAAAACATCACCTTCTTCACCACTCTTTTTACCGACCCCCTTTCGGTAGTGGCACGCCAGATAGCAGTAAACACAAAAATTGCCCTTTACATTGGTCTTTATCTCCTGCCCCTTTCACTTCTCATCTTACCTCATCTTACCTCTCTCAAAAAGCATCCCAAAACCTTTCTAGTCGCGTGCTTGCTTATAAGCTGCATCCCTTTGCTCATTTTAGAACTCCAAGGCAAGACCCTGCCTTTCAATGGCGGAAACATACTCACCAATCTGGGAGTGGGCCCTGCTTTACTGTATGACCATGAAATGCTGAAAGTGCTTCCTTTTGGCATACCACCAATAGTATGGAAAGGGGTTACCGTCCTTTCTTTCTTTTCTTTCCTTGTACTTGCTGCCTTTTTTACCCAAAAGGCAATGGAGCTCAAATATGCGCTGCTGAATCCCACCTATTTACCTTTTCTTTTTATGGCCATTTGCGTCATAGTCTACATACCCATTGTGGCTATGCTGAGTTTTTATGACCGTTACACACTTCCTATTCTACTCTTTGCGCTTGTGATGCTTTTTACTTTTCAGATGCCCACATTGGTCTCTCCCCAAAAAACGTTTCTACTTATCGCACTTCTTATTCCTTTTGTATTTTTCTCCGTTTCCGCCACCTCCACGTATCTCAACTGGAACAGGGCGCGCTGGCAAGCAGTGGAGGAATTAGTACTCGACAAGCACATTTCGACCAAAGAAATAGACGGTGGTTTTGAGGTAAACGCTTGGTACAATTACTCCACCTCGTACACAGCAGATACGACGAAGCAACGCTCGTACTGGTGGGTGTACAAAGACACCTACGCTGTTACCTTTTCGGCAGTGCCAGGCAGAAAAGTGCTCAAAAAATATCCTTATCAGAATACTATGACAAGCACCGAACATGCGATTTATGTATGTGTAAAGCCCTAAACTGCTCTTTCCACTATGCCTCTTTCTTCTCTGACTAAGCACAAGTATTTTTACCCCTTTTCTATTTTGGTCATTTGGGCCATTGGAGTCTGCTATGTAAACCCAGTGGGAGACTTTCCTTTGAACGACGACTGGTCGTATGCTAGACCCGTCAAATCATTTATAGAAAAAGGACATCTCGAACTCACAGGATGGCCCGCCATGACCCTAATTGGGCATTTGGTGTATGGTATCTTGCTTACAAAAGTATTTGGCTTTTCATTTACCGTATTGCGAATGGGCCTCCTCGTTATGGGCCTTGTAGGGATTGTTTCTACCTACTCACTGCTCCTTTCATTCAAAGTCCCTCCTTTCCAATCTTTCCTTTCTGCGCTTCTCATAGGCTTCAACCCTATGTACGTCTGCCTTTCCTACAGCTACATGACGGATGTCTCCTTTTATGCTTTTTTCACACTTTCACTTCTTTTTTACCTCAAAGAAGTACAAAACCCCAAAATCATACAGTACATCGCAGCCTTTGTCTTCTCGCTGCTTGCTACCTCCATTCGCCAACCAGGCATCATTTTGCCCTTCGCCTTTGCCATTGTGTGTTTTATCAGAGACAAAAGTTTCAAAAGAATAGCCTATGCTGCCGGGCCTTTCGTGCTAGTAGTGGGTGCTTTGGCCTTCTACGAGTTTTATTATCGGTATCAAATTGGCTACCAAGACCATTTCAGCAACAAGAACCTTGTCTTTATCAATACTTTACTTCATGAGAAGAAAGAGATGTTGTGGGCGCAACTAAATGTGAACAGCAAAATTGCGCTGTACATTGGCCTATTTTTATTTCCTTTCGCCTTGCCTCTCGTCAAAAAAACAGAAGTTATAAAGACACACAAAATAACTTTCTGGGGAACCACCACCTTTTTCTGTGCCGCACTTTTGGGTTTTATGGAATGGCAGGGAAAAGTAATGCCTTCTGACGGCGGCAACATCCTCACCAACTTGGGAGTGGGGCCTGCTTCGCTCTACGACCACGAATGGTTAAAAGTGCGCCCCTTGGCCGTTTCCGATCTGTATTGGAAGGGAGTAACAATTCTTTCCTTCTTCTCCTTTTCTATTCTTTTTTGTTTTCTGGCAGAGCAAGCTTGGCAAGTACGCAAGCACCTTTTAGCAGTGAATCCCATCTTCATTTACTGCCTCATTTGCGTAGTGGTCTACATACCCATGGTTTCTATGTTCAGCTTTTACGATCGATATACGCTGCCTATTCTCCTATTTGTTCTTACCATGATTTATTCTTTTCAAAAACAGGTGTTCGAAACTCGGTTGACCAAAGTCGTTTTGGTACTATATCTTTTACTGGCAAGTTTTTATTCGTTCGCTTCTACCTCTACCTATCTCAATTGGAATCGTGCCAAATGGAAAGCAGTTGATGAACTGATCAACAAGCACCATGTTTCTACCCGTGAATTGGATGGAGGTTTTGAAGTAAATGGCTGGTACAATTATGACGCCAAAGATCCCAATAAACGAACACCTGAAAAGTCTTGGTGGTGGGTGGACAAAGACACCTATATCATTTCGTTTGCCCCCATTTCTGGAAGAGTCATCTTCGGAAAGTACCCCTATCACAACGACTTAACAGGAGCAGATCACGCTTTGTATGTGTGCGTGAAACCTTAAATTTCTATTATTCTATTTTGCTAAGAGGCATATTTTTTCAGCCTCAAAAAAGGTTTTTCGAACCCCTGGAAACTGAAGTGGGCAATAGCAATGGTGACGAAAAGAGTGATCAAAGGCTCTACGAAAAGAAAAGAGAAAACGGTGGATTTGAATCCCGTATAACGCTGCAAAGCCCGTACCACGTATATGACCAGATTGTGATAGCAGTACAGTCCAAACGATATCTGGCCTAAATATGTGAGAATCGAATAATTGGACAATTTGAAAAGAGACCTTTCCGCAAAGCTCTGTTCAAACAGAATCATTAAAAAACCAAAACTGATGAGGGGCCTTTCAACAAGAAACAAAACAGGGAAGCTACTTATCTGATCTCGAAAAAGAAAAACGGCAAAAAAACCGACGTAGATAAGAAGTATGTATGGGCGGCCAAGAACCGAAAAGACCTTAACAAGAGAAGGTCTACGAAAAAGAACACAAGCCGCCATAGCACCCATGACCATGTCTGACATGGCAGAAAAGGTATGGAAATAAATAAGAATGGAATCCTCCTTGTGATAAAAACGAAAAAGGCAGGAAAAGACAACCAAAGCACATCCTACATACAACAACTTTTTACCTCGAAAAAGAAAAAAGACCAAGGGCCAAACAAGGTAAAACTGCTCTTCAATGGCCAAAGACCACAGCACCATCAACATAGCCTCTTCTGGCAATTTGGCATTGTGTATGATGTCAAAATTGTTTAAAAAAGTAAGGTAATATAGTAGATGGGTAGAATCGCCATAGGATATCCCTGCTATTTTTTTGGCAAATGGCAATACAGCAAAGCCCAAAAAGACCATCAGAAAATAAAGAGGCCAAATACGCAGAGCCCTTCTTTGGTAAAACCACCCAATCTTAATAGTCCCTGTTCTATCATTTTCCAGAAGAAGGAGATACGTGATCAAGAAGCCACTCAAAGTAAAGAAGCAATTGACGCCCATCCCTGCATTGTGAAAAACACGTTGTATTACCTGTGTTACAGGGTGATAGTAGATGTGTGCGTCCTCAGTATACAGCCAATGGGAAACGAAGATGACAAAAAAGCAAAAAAAACGCAGTCCGTCTATATTGGGAAAATAAGTGGGCTTCGTATTCATTTCGTCCATCCATGGGCCAATTAGACAACAAATCTATCGAAAGGAAAGAGTGTTGCCTAATCAAAAACCGGGTATCAACTAAGCCGACCCGTATTCCCGGACTTGTGTCTCCTTTTGTTTAAGTCTTCGGATTTAAACAATGACGAGCATAAGTGACCCTTGTTCTCTTTAAACGTACAACACTTGCGCCAAGGGGACAATACAACCCATAAAGGAGCTCTTATTCAATGAGCAGTTTTAATCATTATTACCAGAAGAACAAATGGAAAGATCAACGATACTAAAACAAAAACTCCTCGAATAAACTTCTGCCTAGATGATTCTGTATTTCTCCACTTTTTGTCAAGCTCCCAATATCTTTTATTGTATCGCTTGTAGTGATGAACATTACCATGAGGCTCAATCCGGCAGCAATTTTGCCCCCTGATTTAGTTAAAGCTAATATTTTGTCCTGCGTAAGAAAAAATCGCAAAGCTAAAAAAAACGCACAAATCAACAGGATCGATTGCATTATGGTAAGGAAGCCGATTGCTCTGAATCCATGGCTGCCATCTCGTTTAAAGAAAAACTTGGCAATCCTGTAATAGATATAATCAAATAGAATCATAATACGTAAATAGCTAATTCTACTATCTTATTAAATGCAACCGAGAAAGATCATAATATATTACAGGTGAAATTAAAAAACCTGTTACGCTTAGAATTAGAAGGCTGACTATTCCAATGATTCTATAATTCTTCTTTGTTAGTTCAGGAACAGAGTTGTAATATTCAATAAGGCCCAAATATCTATCATCCGTCAAAAGACAAATATTCATCCTGAACAGTGGCGTTATAAAAACTGCCATTAACAAACTCATGAAAACAGATTTAGGCCAATCGATCGAAAAGAGTCCGCCTATCAAAAAATAAAGATTCAAAAAAATCATTACACAAAAGCAAGCGGTTATAAGGCTTACGGCAAACGTTTGGTTTTCTAAAGACTGCTTTTTTCCTACAAAAGAGTAATTAAATACGAAAATTGATCTTATTGCTTTTTCCCAATTCATTTTACAAAAATAATCCAGTTTTATCCGTTGTTGGTGTTCGAGCAGGTTTTAGCTAGGGAGCACCAACAACTCAGGGTTCTCTTATCTTTCATTACTACCGTAAAGATCTTTGTAACAACTGTTGGTCAAAAGACTCAACAGCGGCGCTGGATGGTATCTTAGAAAGATCGGAACACCAACAAAGGCAAAATTTCATTTAACTTAGTCTCTTCTTATTTCGACCTTAAAAGGAATTAGCGCCTTGTTTTTCTCTAATTGAGAATTTAAAATTTCAATAGAATTTGAATCCAATTTCAAAGAGAACACCTTGAGTTCTCTTATTAATAGCTTAACTGTTATAGTGTTTTGTTCACTATCGGGTTCTGGATCCGTGAATAAAATAAAATCAATTAACAGTAAAAGCCAATTCCAGATCTTAGTTGATTTATCTATATTAAAAGTTACACTTTCAATTTCATTGAAACTAAAACTATACTCTTTGTTTCTGGAAACGTCAAAAACATGAAATGTTTTTGACTCAAAATTAAAGAGATCATGACTGTTTTTATTACTAGTCATACTAAAAATAATCTATAAGATTTTGCAAGTGTCTTTCAATGTATTCCATGCCTTTACTACTTTACCCATTTTCTTAGCATTTAGGTTTAATTTATATAATTTTTGCCGTTGTTGGTGTTTAGCGGGCAATTGAGCTAAGTAGCCACAACAACTCGAAGTTCTTTTCTACTTTAATTGTCATTTCAAGATCCTCGCAACAGCTGTTGGTCAGAAGACTCAACAGCGGCGTTGGACGATGACATAAAAGTTCTGAAGACCAACTAAGGCAAAATCACTTAGGCAGTAGTTATTACGCAATTGTCATATCTTCAAAAACCTAGGATCATTCTCATAAAGTTTCTCCGCCTTCTCCCACGTCACCCAAGCTTTTTTGGGGATGTTCTCTAGTGTTTCTCCGCCTAATCCTACTAAGGTGGCAAATAACGCCTCCAAGAAATACCAACTTTTTACTTTATTTTCAGGAAAAATGGCTACTGTTGCATGGGACCTTTCTGGTGGTGTAAGCTCCTGAAAATTGATGGAAATAGAACTAGGGGGAATAAATTCATTAACAAAATCCAATAAGCCCATTTGGGGTTCAATATACGGCTCCATTCTAATGTCAAAAAGCCCTGTATGTGTCTTGTAAGTGGCCAATATGGTTTCCGCACTGGGAATGGCACCTAAGAACGTCACAATCCTATATGAGTTCTCGTAAATAATAGTATCCTCAAATTCATCGGTTGGTTCCCATTTTTTGAAAGCTCTTGCAGGTATATCATAATTTTCTAACTGCCCTCCCATTTTTATTAAAACACCTATAGCAGCCTCAATTAGATACCAGCTGTCAGCGTAACATGTATCTATATTTACAACATCTCCATCTGAAAATATCCAAAAATCTTTATTCTTAAATATATAATGAGAAACAGTTCGGTTTTTGTTTATTATATTAGGAAGGCCAGTGCTTTCCTTCAAGGCGATTAAGATTTCTTGCAAATCAGGTGCTTTGTTCGCAAATTTCACTCGAATGTTTATGTTCATATATAGTGATTAAGGCAGAGATCTAAAACTATTTTGTAACTGAGCAGGAGACCAAACACCTAATGGTATCGGGATACCAGCTGCTCTTATTACTTGAGCCGCAGTCGTTGCACAATTGTTGTTCATCAAATCATATTTCATTAGGCCTTGGGCCATTAATGCAGTTACCATACCCATTGCTTCAAAATACTGAGGCAAAGAAATATTTTTTGGCTCAAATACCATACCTTTTTTATTTTTCAAGTCTTCTACTGCATTTAGTCCAATAGGTATGAACACGGCAGGAACTTTGGAATTATCCAAATGGAAACAGTGAGCTTGAGAATTATTATTCATACGAAGACCAACTACATTTTCTAGGGCAAAAAAAGAAGCTATTCTAGTGACCATCGAAAAAAAACTGGCGGTCTAGTTGATGTACTTATTTACACTGTCTGGTTTAGGGGAAAAATGCTTGAATTTGTATACTTCGTTTATCGTGGCTTGATTAGCCCCATTCACCCTTTGAGTAAAATAAAAAACAAGAGAGGTGTCATTTTCTATTCTCCCAAAATGACTAAATACATATCTTCCTCCTGCAAAAGTAGGAGCCCCGGGCACCTCATAGGTAAGACTTCCTTGTGAAATGTAAAATTGGCCCCAATATTCCGAGCTACCTTTCGCTTTATTGATAAAAGTACCCTCTTTAAATTCATTTAACATGCTAGCAGAATCTTTAAGAGGATAAGGATCTGTTCTTAAAATGATACCGTTTCGATAAAAAAACTTAGCGTTTATCCATGAAGTTCCATCTGCATTATACTCCACATTGTAATAATACCCATCAAAGCGAATTTGATTCCCCTTGTAATCCCCTCTATTTGAAGAAAAGCCATCAACAATCTTATCATTCCTTTCTTTAAAACAAGAAGAATGAAGGCATAGACAGACTAACAAAACCAAACGGATGAGACACTTCCTCATGTTTCTGGATTTTGCCCAAAATAACCCATTTAGATATTTATATCCAAACGTAAAGAGAAACATGAAATCTTCATGGCTTTATGGGTCCGAATACACACGCGTTTTTTGGAAATAAACCTGGTATAAACACAACAGCCAAACAAGACCCACGTCCCATCTGGCTGCTTTGTCACTATTATTTCTTCTATCTAATTTACCATATATTTCTTTATATTCTTCTGCGTGAGCAAAATAGGTGCTTGTTCAAAGAAAGGAACATTCTTTTTCCCATTGTGAATGAACACTTTACTTACAGGATGCTTGCCTGTTGCCACGTCGCAAGCCAAAACAGCGGCTTCTTTCGCTAGATTGTCCACTGGTTTGTACACTGTCATGGCTTGTTTGCCTTCTGTTATCCTTGCACAAGCAGGTGGGTTGGCGTCTTGGCCCGTTATCACCACTTTATCGTCAGGTCGCGAAAATTTGTAGGCTTCCAAAATTCCTTCTGCCAGCTCATCGTTGGCTGCAATCACTCCGTCTATTTTCCCTTTGTAGCCAGAAAGGAATTCATTGCCTTCCATAGTAGCCTCTAGCAAAGTCCACTCCGAAATCTGCCTATCATATACGATCTTTATTTTGCCTTCGTCTACATATGGTTTTAAGGCTTTCAACTGCCCTTCTCTGAACATAATAGCATTCTGATCTGATTTTGGACCGTTAATGAGCATAATATTGCCTTTCCCCCTCAAACTGTCTATCATGAACTTTGCTTGCATCTCCCCTACTTTCATAGCATCGAAGGAGACGTAATAGTCTAAATTGGAATTCATGATGAGGCGGTCGTAGGCGATAACGGGGATGTGACTGCGATGGGCAGTCTCTACTAAAACACTAGCCGTATTGCAGTCTTCGGCGGTGATAACGAGTACGTCCACCCCTTCTTTGATCAATTCTTTTACTTGTCGATGCTGGACCGCGGTATCACTATCACACACCCGTATGCTGACGCGGTGGCCCAGTTCTCGTACTTTGTGCGCAAAGGCAGTACTGTCTTTTACCCATCGGATGGAATAAAAATCGTCCATTAAGAATCCGATGTGTTTTTGTTTTTGTGCCACCAATACATGCGACACAAATAACAGTGCGGTGAGTAATCGGTACATAAAATTGTTAGTTAAAGTGCTAATTAGATATCACCAATGACGACTTCACTGGCTCTTGTGTGTTTTTACGACACCAGAAATAAAAGGTCTGATAAATAAGGAGTTATTATGAAAACCGAACGCTTCTGCGATGTAATAAAAAAGATGTACCTACTTCTAAAGAAGAGGCTTCAAGCTGTACAGCTCTTCAAAAATCACCTATTTGAGTAAAAGGGGGTATTACTTTAGTGTAAATACCCCCTTTTTGAAACAGAAAATAGAAAAACTTATTTTTTCACGACCTTCCTTCTTGTCTTGTAATGAGCGGATTCCAGCTCTACAATATATACACCCGCCTTTTGATCAGCGAGCGAAAAGGTCATTTGGGAAGAGGTCACCGGAAATGCTTTTATGTACTTTCCCTCTGCGGAATAAATGTTTATTTGAGTCGGCACAGTAGAAGATCTGCATTCTAGCTGAATATTGTCCTCTACCAGTGTAGGATAAAGATGCCAGCCGCTTGTCACTGTCTCCTCTTCTAAAGAAGTGGCAATGGCATCGTCTACCAAACTGATTTCACTTATTACTACATTTCCGGCTTGTTTGCCCAGATCCAAGACCACTCTTGCATTCGCATCATTTGTGGTCATTGTAAATGTATAGTCAAACGTTTGGAACGAAGTAGTCAATGACAAGGTCTTACTAAGATAGGAGCTCCAAGGATCTTGTGAAATGCCTACCGACGCTACAATCGTCTTGGCAGAAGACGAAAGAGTTTTGGCTGTTACCCTGAACCTGTATTTCTTTCCGCTCTTGAGCGACAGGCCAGTTTGTGACATTTGGATGTCCCAAGGATTGGCGGTAGCGGCAGGAATCGAAACAAGCAAGGTATCGTTGGGAGTGGACAAAGTAGCCCCGTAATAGCCCCAGAAAGCAGTACCTCCCAAGAAAATAGGGTTTTGTAACATCTCGCCCTTTCTCACAAACTCCATTTTTTGTTCGTAATTGAAATACATAGGCAATGGCAAAGGAGATTGCACCCCTGTTTTGGTTCCATACCAATGACGGAACTCGTATCCTGCGTTGGCTTGCGCGCTTACCAGTACTTCGGTGCCTTTTGTATAGCTGGCAGCATCGGGCGATTTAATCAATTGCCCTCTATCAGTTGGTTTTGCCTTCACGGTAAAAGGACCAGGGCCTTCAGGCAATTGATACACACGCACATAATCTATCAAAAACTTTTGAGGGAATACGGTACTGTCGATGCCCATGGCCCCACCCCAATCTCCACCCACTGCGGTGTTAAGCAATAGATGAAACTTTTGGTCAAAAGGCCAAGTTTTGTAATCGCCTGATTTTTTGAACGAAAAAATAAGAGAATTGTCCACATAACCTTTAATGCTGTCGGTAAACCACTCCAAGGCATACACATGAAATTGGATATAAGGGGAAGCGATATCTACAGTGGCTCCTTTTTGTGTTCCTTTTGTATGGTTATAAGCATCAGTATGGACGGTGAAATGGGTGGAATTGGGCTGATAGCCTACATTTTCCATGATATCGATCTCCCCACTTGCTGGCCAATTGCCATATTTGGATTCAGAAGGTAACATCCAGATGGCAGACCATAGGCCCTTGCCTGTAGGGACTTGGGCACGTACTTCTACTTTGCCGTATTTCCAATCGCCGAAGCTTTGGGTTTTGATGCGGGCTGAAGTAAAATTATTGCCGTTATACTTTTCCTTGATGGAATTTATCGTCAAAAAGCCATTTTCGACCTTTGCATTTTCTGTTCGTTTGAATGTATAATATTGGGCTTCATTGTTTCCCCAGCCGTTGCCTCCCACGTCGTAGGTCCATTTGGTAGAGTCGGGAAGTCCTGCGTCTTTCCAGCACAGTGGGATCCGAAGCTTGGAATTCACGTGACTTGAAGTCGCGGC
>JADMIO011826962.1_pt1 | contig 78636 bp, 57 predicted proteins | sample 8958161 | NCBI WGS metagenome assembly JADMIO01 (sample SAMN16585339, study PRJNA669376) | soil metagenome | isolation source: Crop rotation soil | place: USA: Cullars Rotation, Alabama | collected 2011 | reverse complement strand
CCGCGACAACTTGTCCACGTGGAATTCTAAGCTTAGGATCCCAATGTGCTGGAAAGATAGCCCGTGGTCATTTCCTTGTTCAGCTGTTCTTCTGTTCCGGGCATGATATCCTGCACCATGCCCCGCCAACGTAGTTCTTCAACCAAATTCATTGTATATTATATTGATAGTAAACGTTATTTTTGCCCTGCCACCCATGAAATCGCAGGTTAGTAGCAATTCCATAGTAAATCAAGGGTTTATGCAAATGTAAGAATTACCGCAACTTTGATTTCAACATGCAATATTTAAATCATAAAATCGTTTGGATATGTTAGCCCCGGCCTGCCAAAGTGCTTCATTTTCACGGTTAAGAGAGTAAGAATGCTTTTGCTGCGGGTGCCTTCATATCCCTGTGAAAAAGTTTATTATGAAATTGCTTATCTCGAAAATTGGATCAAAGAAAATGACCCGTTGTTGCGTTACCCTTGCGTTGATTGTACTGCTTCAGCAATTTTCCTACGCGCAGTTCCGTAAATATTCCAACGAGTTTTTGAATATAGGCGCCGGCGCACGTGGCCTGGCTATGGGCAGCGCCCAGATTGCCAGCGTAAGCGATGCTACAGCGGCATACTGGAATCCTGCCGGTTTGGTAAATGTGAAAGACTATCCGCAACTGGCCCTGATGCATGCCGAATATTTCGCGGGCATCGGCAAATACGATTACGGCAGCCTGGCCATTCCCTTAAAAGATAACAAACGCGTGCTGGGTTTGTCGCTGTTGCGTTTTGCGGTAGACGATATTCCCAATACCATTTTTCTGGTAGAACCCGATGGCACCATCAACTTCAGCAACATCCAAACCTTTTCATCGGCCGATTATGCCTTCCTGATATCGCTTGCGCAGCAAATAAAAACAAAAGGCAGCAGTAAGATAAATGCAGGCATCAATGCCAAGATCATTCACCGCAAAGCCGGTGATTTTGCCTCTGCCTGGGGTTTTGGTTTCGATGCAGGCGTACAGATCGTCAATAACCGGTGGAAGATCGGCATCATGGCCCGCGACGTAACCACCACCTTCAATGCCTGGTCGTTCAGCCTGAACGATAAAATGCGGGAAGTATTCTATCTCACCGAAAACGATATACCGGTAAAGTCAACCGAGCTCACTGCTCCCAAGCTGATCGTTGGGGGCAATTATGTTTTTAAGCTGAACAGTAAGCTGAACCTGCTGGCCGAAGCCAATATCGACCTCACCTTCGATGGCCGCCGCAATACCGTCGTAAGCACCGATGTGGTAAGCGTAGACCCAAAAATTGGCCTGGAGGCAGCCTGGAAGAATGTATTCTTTGTACGCGCCGGCATCAATAATTTCCAGCGCGCTCTCGATGACGAAGATATCACCAATGAAAAGAAAGTATGGATCTACCAGCCGGGTGTAGGCGCCGGTTTTAGAGTATCGAATGTGCAGATAGATTATGCATTCACCAACCTGGCCAATCAATCGAATCCGTTATATACCCATGTGTTTTCGCTGAAAGTGGACCTGAAGAAAAAGGAAAACAAATAATAAACGTACCCATTGAGAATATCTGAAACAAGATTAATGTTATGAGGAAGATTTTTACCCTGTTGTTATCATTGGTCTGCGTGTACGCTTCCGCGCAGCAATACAATAATGAATGGATAAATTTTAACCAGACTTATTATAAGTTCAAGTTCGCTAATATAGGTATATGCCGTATACCTAAAAGCGTACTCGATGCAAATGGAATAGGGAATGCGCCTGTTCAGAATTTTGAGCTATGGCGGAATGGTCAGCGCGTGCCTTTTTTCCCTTCAGTAGCTTCGGGGGTGCTTCCTCCCAATGGTTATATTGAATTCTACGGAGTGCCAAACGACGGTAAACCAGATAAGCCATTATACCGCGATCCTGCTTATCAACTTGATGACGCTATAAGCCTTGAGTCGGATAGCTCTGTTTATTTTCTAAGTGTTAACAATAACCAGTCAGGATTTAAAGGAGTAGATGTAGCGAATAATGTAGCGGGTAATTCGCTGCCCGCTGAACCATATTTTATGTATACGCTGGCGAGCCATCCTTATCGCAGTACAGGCCAGCCTAATCTGGGTTTGGGTGCATTGGTAGGCACATATGTTTATTCTTCGTCCTATGATAAAGGCGAATTGTGGACTAGTGACGATATTACACCTTCCGGAGTATTGACCACTCCCTTGTCAAATCTGAACATTTATGGCAGCGGTCCTCAAAGCTCGCTAAAATTTGCCGCAGTTGGTAATGCCATGAATGCACGTCATATTAAATTGCGGGTAAACGGCAGCGAGCTAAAAGATACCGTGATGGATTATTTCAATGACCTGGTCACCACTGTCGATGTGCCTAATACCCTTATCTCCTCGGGCTCGGCCAATGTTCAATTTTATAACGCTTCTGACGTCACTACAGATCGCATGGTGATCTCGTACTTCAAGCTAACCTATCCGCGCACATTCAATTTTGGAGGTGCTGCAATTTTCATATTTCAATTGCCTGCAAAAAGCAGTGGATATTTTTTACAGATCACCAATTTCAATGCCGGAGGCGCTACGCCGGTTTTATATGACCTTACCAATGGAGAAAGGTTCACGGCGGATATGTCTGTTCCTGGTACCCTTCAATTTGCTTTACCCGGCACGGCCAATGATAGAAATTTGGTATTGTTGAGTGCGGATCCTTCCAAAATATATACTATATCCACTTTAACACCCAGGGTTTTTACCCGGTATACGGATGCTGCCAACCAGGGCGACTTTCTGATCATCAGCAATCCTGTTTTATATATCGGTTCAGCAGGAAACAACCCCGTAATGGATTATAAGAATTACCGGGAATCGACTGCCGGCGGCGGGCACAAGGTATTGATAGCTGATATTAACGAATTGGTAGACCAGTTCGCATTCGGCATTAAAAAGCATCCATTATCCGTTCGTAATTTTATCCGTTTTGCCAGATCTCATTTTGCCACTGCGCCAAAATTTGTTTTTCTTATAGGAAGGGGCATGAACTATTCGGATTACCAGAGGGGTGAGCGCTTTCCTTCCATTTTTCCGTTAGTAGAGCAATTGAATCTGATACCTACATTTGGTAATCCTGCATCGGACAATCTTTTAAGCGCTGAAGATCTGACGATACCTGTAGCTACCACACCGATCGGACGTTTGTCGGTAGTACACGGTACAGAGATAGAGGACTATCTCGCAAAAGTGAAGGAATATGAGCTGGCGCAGAAAAACGCTCCAAATACGCTGGAAGGCAGGAAGTGGATGAAGAATGTGGTGCATGTAACAGGTTCCAGCGATCCTTACCTAGGCACCGTGCTGTGTAATTATATGAATGTATACGCGCAAATGATCGAAGACACTGTATTTGGCGGTAATGTATCTATTTTTTGCAAAGAATCTACCAACCCGGTTGAGCAATTGAACTCTGAAAAGTTGGCGCAGCTATTTGGAGAAGGTATTTCTTTTCTAACCTATTTCGGACATTCATCCGCCAATACGCTGGAATTTAACATCGATAATCCGGAATCCTATAATAACCAGGGCAAATATCCCGTGTTTTTCGTGAACGGATGTAATGCCGGTAACTTTTTTACGTATAGCGCACAACGCCCTCTGGTAAATGAAACCTTGTCTGAAAAATTTGTACTGGCAAAGCAACGCGGGGCTATTGCCTTTGTGGCCAGTACGCATTACGGGATTGTGAATTACCTGAATCTTTTCCTTACCAACCTGTACTCCGAGATCGGTAGGAAGGATTTTCATAGTTCATTGAGTGAAACCATTCGCGATGCAATGAATGATATGGTCACGTCGGCGCAGAATGATTTTTATGCCCGCATACATGCCGAAGAAATTACATTGAATGGTGATCCTTCCTTAATGATCAATTCGCAACCTAAGCCAGATTATGTGATGGAAGACCAATCTGTTCAGATCAATCCGGCCTTCATTTCTATAGCGGAGAACAAATTTGATGTAAAAGTGAAAATGATAAATATGGGCAGAGCCGTTAAAGATTCTATTGTGCTGGATGTAAAACGGCAACTTCCCGATGGTAGTGTTATTTCTTTATATCATCAGAAAATGCCGGGCATCCGCTTTGCGGATTCCATTACTCTGGAGGTGCCGATCATTGGAACACGCGATAAGGGAACGAATAAGATAATGGTCACCATAGACGCAGATAATGCAGTGGATGAAATAACGGAAGAGAATAATACCGTTACCAAGGAATTCTTCATTTTTGAAGATGAGGCCCGGCCAATATATCCATTTACTTATGCCATTATCAATAACCCAACTCATAAATTATACGCATCTACTGCTAATCCTTTCAGCAAAGGAACAAATTATGTTGTCGAGATCGACACTACAGAGGCTTTCAATTCAACGCTTAAAGTATCAAAGAACATTAACAGTCCGGGTGGGTTGCTCGAAATTGATCCGGGCATCACGTATAAGGATAGTACTGTATATTACTGGCGAATATCCATTGCACCGGGGTCAGACGGTCAGTATAAATGGAGCAATTCCTCCTTCCTCTATCTGAATGGCAACAAGGAGGGATTTGCACAGGCGCATTATTTCCAGCACCAAAAATCGGATGTCGAAAGAATTATGATAGATACTGCTTCCCGGGAATGGCAGTTTGGCGAACGCAGGAACATTGTACATGCACGTACAGGTAGTTGGGGCACCAGCGCCTTTGATGAGGATGAAGTCGGCGTAAATGTTAACGACGAAGAGATATCACACAATGTCTGTGCGTATCAAACAGTTGTATTTCACGTTTTTGATCCGGTAACCTTCAAACCATGGGTGAATCAAACCAACACTGCAACAGGAACCGGGAAATATGGCAGTTGGAGAAATGACTGTTCTTCCGGCCGTGCCTTAAATTTTGAGTTTTTGTATACTGATACAGCTTCCCGGGCAAGAATGAGAGAGTTCATGGATAATATCATTCCTGATGGATACTATGTAGTAGCTCGTACATTTTTACGTGATCCTGTACAATATCCCCAATATCCGCAGGCCTTTGTCGCCGATTGGATGAAAGATACCATGTACTACGGCTCCAACAATTCTATCTATCATAAATTCCTGCAATACGGCTTTACAGGAGTAGATTCGTTCTCCAGGCCCAGACAGTTCATTTTCGTCTATAAAAAGAACGATACCAAAAACTTCCGTCCGGTTTTCAAATTCTCACAAGGAACATATGATGATGTAGACTTGGTAGCGACTTGTATTACACCTGATTCGATCGGCTATATTTCATCACCGAAATTTGGACCGGCCAAACAATGGAAAGAAGTGAGTTGGAAGGGAGAATCCAAAGAATCTTCCTCGTCCGACAATCCTACGGTGGACGTAATAGGAATAGCGCCGGATAATTCCGAAACAGTATTATATACATTGGACCGTAATACACACAACTTTGATATTTCCACTGTAAACCCGGCGCAATACCCGTATATGCGGTTAAAAATGCGGGATATAGATTCGGTGTCGCTTACCCCTTATCAGCTTAAATACTGGGATGTTCATTTTGTTCCGGCTCCCGAAGGCGCCGTTGCGCCGAATCTGTACTTCAAAACAAAAGACACGCTGGATGTGGGTGAACAGCTGAAATTTGGCGTTGCTTTCAAAAATGTAAGTAAAACTGATTTCGACAGTATTAAAGTAAGGGTAACTGTTACTGACGCGAGCAACATATCGCATACCCTGTTTACGCGAAAGCAAAAACCGATCATCAGTGGCGATACCGTTAGAATTGACTTTGAATTGAACACAGCCGCATACGTTGGAAACAATACCCTATTTATGGATATAAATCCTGATAACGACCAGCCCGAATTGTATTTGTTCAATAATTTCCTGTACCGGAACTTCTATGTTAAACCAGATAGTACTAATCCGTTGTTGGATGTTACTTTCGACGGTGTGCATATTCTGAACAGGGACATTGTATCGGCGAAACCGCATATTCAGATCAAATTGAAAGATGAATCGAAGTATATGTTATTGAAGGATACGGCGGTGTCTAGTGTGGAAATACGGGATATGGACGGTAACCGGCGTACTTACAATTTCGATGGCGACACGCTGCGATTTACACCGGCTGCCAGTGGAAATGATAATACCGCTACCATCGATTTCAACCCTGCATTTTTAAAAGAGCAGGTAAAACCAGATGGCGATGAATATGAGCTGATCGTTAAAGGAAAAGATGCAAGCGGCAATCAGGCAGGCACCATTGCTTACCGGGTTAATTTCAGGATCATTTCAAAACCCATGATCTCGAACCTGTTGAACTATCCTAATCCGTTCAGCACCTCTACAGCTTTTGTATTTACGTTAACGGGCAGTGACATTCCTCAAAATATCAGGATCCAGATCTTGACCGTTACCGGAAAGATCGTGCGTGAAATAACCATGAATGAGCTTGGGCCGATACATATCGGAAGAAATATTACCGAATTCAAATGGGATGGTACCGACCAGTACGGTCAGAAGCTCGGTAATGGCGTATACCTTTACCGGGTAATTACTTCAATGAATGGCAATCCGATGGAAAAATATAAAGCAACCGGTGATGATACCGACAAATACTTCAATAATGGATACGGTAAGATGTATTTGATGCGGTAGACACCTATGAACCCCGGCGCTTATAAGATGATCTTATTTGATGATAAAGCCAGATGTATGTGATTAGGCTTCAATCAGTTTTTTGCATTACTGACAACATTCTGGATACATATTTACCTAAGATATCGAACTCGAGGTTCACTGTACCGCCGGACTGAACCTGTTTCATATTAGTATGCTCATATGTATAAGGTATCACAGCTACTGAAAACTCATCACGGGTTACATTAAATATGGTAAGACTGATGCCATTCAAGCTGATCGATCCTTTTTCTATGACCAGGGAAGCGAACCGGTCGGGAAAACGGAACCGGAATTCCCAGCTGCCGTCCATTTCTTTGCGATCGGTACAGAGGCCCGTGGCATCTACATGGCCCTGCACGATATGCCCATCCAGCCGGCCGTTCATGGGCATGCAGCGTTCGATATTTACCAGGTCGCCTGTTTGCCAATGGCCCAGATTGCTTTTTTGCAGGGTTTCGGCGATGGCCGTTACCCGGTGGCGGTTTCCCTGCACCTCTTCTACCGTAAGGCAAACTCCGTTGTGACTGACGCTTTGATCGGTTTTCAGCTCTTTTGAAAGGGGAGAGGCTACCCAAAAGGTTTTATTGGTTCCGTTGCTGGTGATGTCTTCTATCCGGCCTGTTGTTTCGATAATACCTGTAAACATGCGGCAAAATTCGGATTTTTGGGCGGTATGTTTTAATAATTCAGATAATTAGGCTATATTTGCAGCCCTAAAAAGCCTTAAAGGAGGTATATAAATTTATGCTGATCATCGATTCAAAAGATTGCGAGAATATTGATAAGGCGCTCAAAAAGTATAAAAAGAAATTTGAGAAAGCTAAAATATTGGTGCAATTAAGGGAACGTCAATCATTTACCAAGCCATCTGTAAGACGCCGGAATCAAGTGTTGAAGGCCATTTACAAGCAGAAGGTGGCCAATGGTGATATTGAAAGCTAGTCTGTAAAGTACTGATCCTAAAATATTGAGATAGCTGCAGCGTCTATAGCGCTGTAGCTATCTTTTTTATTTATATAGCGTAGATTTGTAAGGAAATATGCAGGCGCTAATCCATTCTGCCATACAGCCTTTTCTGGACTATTTAAAGTTCGAAAAGCGGTATTCACCGCATACCATCCGGTCGTACCACGATGACCTGGTTCAGTTCTTTACCTGGCTGCAGGAACAGTTTAACCTGACCCAGCCCGCCCTGCGGGATATTCCCGCTTCTTTTATACGCAGCTGGCTGGCCTCGCTGAAAGAGCAGAAGAATACAGCCAAAACCATTAACCGGAAGATCTCTTCCCTGAAATCATTCTTTAAATATCACCTGCGTACCGGCCAGCTGGAGCAGACTCCCATGGCCACCATCATTTCGCCCAAAGTACCCAAACGGCTGCCGGTATATGTAGAGCAGAAAGATACCAATACACTATTTCAATATGTAGAGTTCCCCGACGACTGGAAGGGGAAAACAGACAGGCTGTTGCTGTCGATCTTCTATCATACCGGCATGCGTTTGTCAGAGCTGGTGAACCTGAAAGAGAGCCAGGTCAATATTGCGGCCAATTCCATAAAAGTGTTGGGAAAGGGCAATAAAGAAAGGGTAATTCCCGTGAGCGCCCGGCTGATCGTTGAGATAAAGGAATATATGCAGCAAAAACGTACCATGGAGCAGGCAGACACGATTTCCCTGCTGGTCAGTGACAAGGGCCGGAAGCTGTATCCTAAATATGTGTATCTGGCCGTTAAAAAATATTTGAGCGCGGTTACTACCATCGATAAGAAAAGTCCGCACGTATTGCGGCACACCTTCGCCACCCATCTCACCAACAACGGCGCCGACCTGAATGCCGTAAAGGAATTATTGGGTCATGCCAGCCTGGCCGCCACCCAGATCTATACGCACAACACCATCGAAAAGCTGAAGGATATTTATAAGAAAGCGCATCCCAAAGCATGATCGGTATTCAATAGTTGGGATGTGTTGAACGGATAAAGCAAATGTAGAAGTGGGCGTTAAAACCCGTTAAAAAAACGATTCAGGGGCGATTTTAAATTTGGAAAAAACCTTCTGATGCATTATCTTCATAGACATCAAATAATGATGCTTATGTAGTTAACAAAAATCAATGATGTAAGCCATCGCATCGTACTCCCTTCCCCCTCTACAGATGGCTATACCCAAGATCTTTTATTTATTGTTTCACTGTTAAAATGCGATTTGTTATGAACGTAAACATTCAGACTGTGCGGTTTAGTGCCGATGCAAAACTGATCGAATATGTTAAACGTAAACTTGAAAAAATCAACACTTTTCACGACCGCATTATTAAGGTAGATGTATACCTGAAGCTGGATAATGTGGTCCATGCAATAAAAGATAAAGTCGCAGAAATAAGAGTACAGGTTCCCCGACATCAATTCTTTGTCAAGGCCTCGTCCAAATCGTTTGAAGAGTCTTTTGATAATGCCCTGGAATCGCTGGTGACCCAGGTAAAAAGAAAAAAAGAGAAATTGGCTGCCTGATAAAACAATCAAAACATTACAACCTCCCGGAAGGGAGGTTTTTTTATGCCCCAAACCGAACGGAAGCAGCTGTTGGATCGCTTTCGGTAAAGAGTTATCATCTTTCTTGTTTCATTCCGGAAAACGTCTTCCTCACCACGATGCGGGAAAGTTTTGCAATTCATTGAAAACAAGCAAAAAAAATCCGGATCAAAATTTTTGATTTTGACAATTTCAATTACCTTTGCCTTCCTCAAAAAATGAGCAGGATAGCTATATGTGTTGAAAGGAAGTTCTTTACAGACTTGAATTTCAATTCATTTCCTGAGCAGTGGGAGAGGTGAAGCCTATACCATTGTGTACAACGATAACATGATTTAATATTGTCACTTTTGTGCGGCCGGCAGAGTATTCCAACTTGCAGTTGGGAAGGTCGAAATAAAAGATGAAAATAATAAGCCAATTAGCTCAGCTGGTAGAGCATCCCGGCGAGTAACCGGGAAGGTCGATGGTTGAAAAGTAAAAATGGCGAAGATAATAAGCCACTTTAGCTCAGCTGGTAGAGCAACTGATTTGTAATCAGTAGGTCGTTGGTTCGATTCCGACAAGTGGCTCCGGGTATAAAAGAATTTAGTAACTGAATTTTAGTACCTAAAAGGGCAGATTCCAGAGCGGCCAAATGGGGCGGACTGTAAATCCGCTGTCTTTCGACTTCAGAGGTTCGAATCCTCTTCTGCCCACATCGCCCGCCGAAGCTTTAGCGAAGGCGGGCATAGTACGTGAAGGAGTTCTTTAAAATTATTTATCCGCCTATGCTAAAGCTACGGTGGAAAAACGCGGAAGTAGCTCAGTTGGTAGAGCGACAGCCTTCCAAGCTGTAGGTCGCGGGTTCGAACCTCGTCTTCCGCTCTCAGTCGCCGAAGCATTTGTGAAGGCGATCCAGTAAGTTCTTAATATAGATTGGATGTGAGCGTACTCACAAACTGAACCAGCCGTTGTAGCGCAGTGGTAGAGCATCCCGACACTGGTGTCGGGAAGGTAGTGAGTGCGATTGTCACTAACGCCATAAAAGAGTGGCTTAAAAAGTTCTTTAAAAGATGATGTGAGAGTTACTCACAGCTTTACCAGCCGTTGTAGCGCAGTGGTAGAGCATCCCGACACTGGTGTCGGGAAGGTAGTGAGTGCGATTGTCACTAACGCCATAAAAGAGTGGCTTAAAAAGTTCTTTAAAAGATGATGTGAGAGTTACTCACAGCTTTACCAGCCGTTGTAGCGCAGTGGTAGAGCATCCCGACACTGGTGTCGGGAAGGTAGTGAGTGCGATTGTCACTAACGCCATAAAAGAGTGGCTTAAAAAGTTCTTTAAAAGATGATGTGAGAGTTACTCACAGCTTTACCAGCCGTTGTAGCGCAGTGGTAGAGCATCCCGACACTGGTGTCGGGAAGGTAGTGAGTGCGATTGTCACTAACGCCATAAAAGAGTGGCTTAAAAAGTTCTTTAAAAGATGATGTGAGAGTTACTCACAGCTTTACCAGCCGTTGTAGCGCAGTGGTAGAGCATCCCGACACTGGTGTCGGGAAGGTAGTGAGTGCGATTGTCACTAACGCCATAAAAGAGTGGCTTAAAAAGTTCTTTAAAAGATGATGTGAGAGTTACTCACAGCTTTACCAGCCGTTGTAGCTCAGTGGTAGAGCATCCCGACACTGGTGTCGGGAAGGTAGTGAGTTCGATTGTCACTAACGCCATAAAAGAGTGGCTTAAAGAGTTCTTTAAAAGATGATGTGAGAGTTACTCACAGCTTTACCAGCCGTTGTAGCTCAGTGGTAGAGCATCCCGACACTGGTGTCGGGAAGGTAGTGAGTTCGATTGTCACTAACGCCATAAAAGAGTGGCTTAAAGAGTTCTTTAAAAGATGATGTGAGAGTTACTCACAGCTTTACCAGCCGTTGTAGCTCAGTGGTAGAGCACTTCCTTGGTAGGGAAGAGGTCGTGAGTTCGATTCTCACTAACGGCTCGAGTGAATTTTGAAATTTTAGATTTTGAAATTGGGAAATTGCAATTTCAAAACTTCCCAATTCAAAATTCCAAAATCAGAAGTGTGCGACGCAACACAAGCTTCATCAGCTTCCTGTTGCCGGTTACATAAAATCTCCGGCAGAAACCCGGGGACGTATATTAATCAATTGTAAAACCACAACTAAAAACAGATAACGATGTCAAAAGAGACTTTTAAGAGGGACAAACCTCACGTTAACGTTGGTACCATCGGTCACATTGACCATGGAAAAACTACTTTAACTGCCGCCATCACTACGATCCTGGCAAAATCAGGTTTGGCGCAGGCAAAAAAATATGACGAGATCGACGCAGCTCCCGAAGAAAAGGAGAGAGGTATTACCATCAATACCGCTCACGTGGAGTACCAGACTGCAAATCGTCACTATGCGCACGTGGATTGTCCTGGTCACGCTGACTACGTGAAGAACATGATTACCGGCGCTGCCCAGATGGATGGTGCTATTCTGGTTGTGGCTGCTACAGATGGTCCTATGCCCCAAACAAAAGAACACATTCTGCTTGCCCGTCAGGTAGGTGTTCCCCGTATGGTGGTTTTCATGAATAAAGTTGACCTGGTTGACGATCCGGAATTACTGGAGCTGGTGGAAATGGAAATCCGCGAGCTGTTGACCTTCTACGGTTTCGATGGCGATAACACTCCCATCATCAAAGGTTCTGCTACCGGCGCACTGGCTGGTGAAGAAAAATGGGTGAAAGCCGTTGAAGAGCTGATGGCTGCTGTGGATGCTTACATCCCGCTGCCTCCCCGTCCGGTTGATCAACCGTTCCTGATGTCTGTTGAAGACGTGTTCTCTATCACCGGTCGTGGTACTGTTGCCACTGGTCGTATCGAAAGAGGCCGTGTGAAAGTAGGTGAAGGTGTTGAGATCGTAGGTTTGATCGAAAAACCGCTCACTTCTACTGTAACAGGTGTTGAAATGTTCCGCAAATTGCTGGACGAAGGTGAAGCTGGTGACAACGCTGGTCTGCTGTTGCGCGGTATTGAAAAGAAAGATATCCGCCGCGGTATGGTTATCGTAAAACCCGGTTCTATCACTCCTCACACTGAGTTCAAAGGCGAAGTATATGTACTGAGCAAAGAAGAAGGTGGCCGTCATACCCCTTTCTTCAACAAATACCGTCCTCAGTTCTATTTCCGTACTACCGACGTAACCGGCGAAGTTGAGCTGCCGTCTGGTACTGAAATGGTGATGCCTGGTGATAATACAACCCTGCAGGTAAAACTGATCCAGCCAATCGCGATGGAAAAAGGTTTGAAATTTGCGATCCGCGAAGGTGGCCGTACAGTAGGCGCCGGACAGGTTACTGAAATTTTGAAATAAGCGTATCTCCCTCCGGCGCAGCGGGTACTGCGGCTGCCGGAACAAGGTGTGGATTACGTTACGTATATTTGCAAAGTACCTGGGCGGTTTGTTCAGGTACTTTGCTTTCTAATACGCAAGTTCTTTTCATACACGGGCATAGTTCAATGGTAGAATAGAGGTCTCCAAAACCTTCGATCTGGGTTCGAATCCTAGTGCCCGTGCTAACAATTTGAGAATGTGTTATTTGAGAGCTCAGAGGCCATTTTCAAATGTTCAAATCAGAATAATGAATAAAGTAACAACATACCTGAAAGAATCGTACAGGGAGCTGGTGGAAAAGGTGACCTGGCCCACATGGTCACAGCTACAGGCGTCGAACGTCATTGTGTTGGTAGCTACCCTGCTGATCACAGCTTTGGTTTGGGTTATGGACCTGGTTGCACAGTCCCTCCTTCATTTCATTTATTCACTTTATTAAGAAATGGAAAATCAAGCTACTCAACAACAACAGGAAACCAAGTGGTATGTGCTGCGGGTGGTCAGCGGTAAAGAACGCAAGGTGAAGGAATATCTTGATAAGGAGATATCCCGTGGCGGCTGGGGCGAAGTGGTGAAGCAGGTGTTTTTGCCCGTGGAGAAAGTATACAAGGTGCAGAATGGTAAAAAGGTGATGCGTGAAAGGAACTATTATCCTGGTTACGTAATGATCGAAGTGCTCGAAAATAAGCTGTCAGACGATTTGCGTGAAGCCATCAAAAATACCACCAACGTCATTCACTTTCTGGGCAAGGAAAATCCCATAGCCCTTCGTAAAGCCGAAGTGAACAAGATGCTGGGTAAAATGGATGAAATGGCCGAAGCCGGTGGCGTTAGCATGAGCGAACCCTTCATTGTGGGCGAGACCATCAAGATCATCGAGGGGCCTTTCAACGACTTCAATGGTATCATCGAGGAAGTAAACGACGAAAAGAAAAAGCTGAAAGTGACCGTAAAGATCTTCGGGCGTTCTACCCCGGTAGAGCTGAATTATATGCAGGTCGAGAAGCTCGCTTAATAATAACTCCCCATACCAACTTTTTAACGATCCTTCCGGTTAACCGGAAGGATTTTTTATTGCATAAAAAAACCTTTCCGGGGGCGGAAAGGTTGCAATTTTTTATGTGCCGGCAGACTACATTTCGTTATCGTCGTCACCACCTTCTTCATTCTCTTCGATTGCTTCGGGCTCATCAGTGTCCATATCGATATCATCAATATCCTCCTCGGCAATAGAAGTGTCAGTAGACTCTTCCATGGGTTCCTGTTCGGCCATGGTATTCTCTACCGGTTCAGCTACGGGTGCTCTTTTCTTAGCGGCTTTTTTGGAAGCTTTCTTGGCAGCCTTTTTAGCAGGAGATTTTTTGGCTGCTTTCTTGGTGGCTTTTTTAGGAGCCGCTTTTTTTGCAGCCTTCTTCGCAGCTTTCTTTTTCTTGGGAGCTGCTTTTTTCGCAGCCTTCTTCACTGCTTTTTTCTTAGGCGCTTTTTTGGCGGCTTTCTTGGAAGCTTTTTTAGCAGCTTTCTTCGCTGCTTTCTTGGCAGGCGATTTCTTCTTAGCGGCCTTCTTCTTCGGTGCCGCTTTTTTAGCTGACTTTTTCTTTGCTTTGGCCATAGTGTTGATGTGTTTTTTTAGTTGTTGGTTAATTCTATAAGGAGAAGCGTTATAATAATTAACGCAAAAGCTACGTATAAATATTCAAAAAATAAAAAACTACTATCAGATTGCTAACAGTAATGAACGCTTTTCGTGTATAAACCCATTGCTGTTTTGTTCTTCATCGATGCAAGATCAAAGTCATCGTTTGTAAACATACAAAATCATTATGAGTATGTAAAGCAACCATAGTACCAAAAGCGTTAGTAGGGGATAGGTACAGGCAATGCAGATGTGGTATCTTTGATGGCCGATGGCTTTGGCTAGCCATAAACCCCGAAGGACATCGTGTAACAGATGCTGCATGCAATATGGCAGGGAAGGCAACGAGGACGGGTATGATGGCAAAAGACCTCCCAGGTCCCTGCTTATGCGGATAATACCCCCGCCACAATCCGGATGGGGTGGCGGACAGGCCTGATCTTTACGGAAATCTTTTCCTGCTTGTTTTTTCCCCGGAAATGGCTATCTTTGCGACCCCAAAAGAAAGTTCTTTCAGCGATCATCGTTCTCATTCGCCAACGCTTTAGCGAGGCGAAAACGAAGGTGGTCTCCGTCAGTCAATAGCAAAAGCGGTCGATGACCGCCTACGCTAAAGCTCCGGCGGTCGATGGAATTTGGGAGATTCAGTAGGCCCGGTAAAACGGGTTCCGAACAATCGCTTGAACCAATAAAATTTGTAATCATGGCAAAAGAAATTACCGGCTACGTAAAGCTGCAGGTAAAAGGCGGCCAGGCCAATCCGGCGCCTCCTGTAGGTCCTGCACTGGGTTCCAAGGGTATCAATATCATGGAATTCTGCAAACAATTCAACGCCCGCACGCAGGACAAAATGGGCAAAGTGCTCCCTGTTTTAATCACTGTTTATTCCGACAAGTCTTTTGAGTTTGTCATCAAAACTCCTCCCGCAGCCGTTCAGTTGCTGGAAGCCGCTAAACTGCAAAGCGGATCCAAAGAACCTAACCGCAATAAGGTGGGTAAAGTGAACTGGAACCAGGTTGAGGCTATTGCAAAAGACAAAATGCCTGACCTGAATTGTTTCACCCTCGAAAGTGCTATGCGCATGGTGGCTGGTACCGCCCGCAGCATGGGTCTTACCGTGGACGGTAAAGCTCCGTGGGAAAATTAATTGTTCACCTCGTCTTAAAACTGAATGACAATGGGAAGAATTCCTAAAAAAAGAAAAGCTGCAGAAGCTAAGATCGATAAAAGCAAAGTGTATTCACTGAAGGATGCCTCCTCTCTGGTGAAGACCATCAATACAACGAAATTCGACGCATCGGTGGACATTCATATCCGCCTGGGCGTTGACCCCAAAAAAGCAGACCAGGCCATCCGTGGCACGGTTACTTTACCCCACGGTACCGGTAAAACCAAAAGAGTGCTGGTGCTGTGCACACCCGATAAAGAAGGCGATGCACGCGCAGCGGGCGCCGACTTCGTAGGACTGGATGAATTCGTTACCAAGATCGAAGGCGGCTGGGTAGATGTAGATGTGATCATCGCTACTCCTTCCGTGATGCCAAGGATCGGTAAGCTGGGTAAGATTCTGGGTCCCCGCAACCTGATGCCGAACCCCAAAACAGGTACTGTTACCAACGATGTAGCAGCTGCCGTAAACGAAGTAAAGGGCGGTAAGATCGCTTTCAAAGTCGATAAGGCTGGTATCATCCACGCATCTATCGGCCGTGTAAGCTTTACCCCTGAAAAGATCGCAGAGAACAGCAACGAGCTGATCAATGCCATCATCAAGGCAAAGCCTTCTTCGGCAAAAGGTACTTACCTGAAAAGCGTATTCATGGCCAGCTCTATGAGCCCCGCTATTGAAGTCGACACCAAATCTTTAATGAACTAAACTTTAATAACGCGACCTCCACTGGGAGAAGCATCAAAATATTTGCGTTATGACAAAACAGGAAAAAAACGAAGTGATTGAAGCATTGAAAGAGAAATTCTCTCAATACAATAACTTCTATGTTACCAATACAGAATCACTGACTGTTGCTCAGGTAGGCAAGCTTCGCCGCGTATGCTTTAGCAAGCAGGTAGAAATGAAGGTGGCCAAGAATACCCTCATTCGCAAGGCGCTCGAAAGCCTGGATAGCAGCCGTTATTCCGGTATGTTCGAATCACTGAACGGCGTAACAGCCCTTATGTTCAGCGAAAATCCCAAAGAGCCCGCGCTGATCATCAGCGATTTTCGTAAAGACCCGAAAACCGGCGAAAAGCCCGTGCTGAAAGCCGCTTTCATCGATGGCGATGTATTTGCCGGTGATGAGCAGCTAAAAACACTGACTACGCTGAAGAGCAAGAACGACCTGATCGGCGAGATCATCGGTCTGTTGCAATCACCCGCCAAGAATGTTATCAGCGGCCTGAACGCCGGCAACAAACTGGCTGGTTTGATCAAAGCGCTCGAAGATCGCGCGCAGTAATTTTGAAATTGTAATTTCGAAATCACGATACGATATTAACTTCAGCATTGGAGTTATTAGTTCTTAAACAAATTTTTTTAATCATTCCGCCGGAGTCCCGATAGCTATCGGGAGCAATGAAGGCGGGAAAAATTTAACAACATGGCAGACTTAAAATCATTTGCTGAGCAGTTGGTAAACCTGACTGTAAAAGAAGTTAACGAATTAGCTAAGATCCTGAAAGAAGAATACGGCATCGAGCCCGCAGCTGCTGCTGTAGCTGTAGCCGCCGGCCCTGCTGGTGCTGCTGCTCCTGCTGCTGAAGAAAAAACTGCTTTCAACGTGATCCTGAAAAGCGGTGGCGCTAACAAACTGAACGTGGTGAAAGTAGTAAAAGACCTGACTGGTCTTGGTTTGAAAGAAGCTAAAGACCTGGTTGACGGTGCACCCAAACCCGTTAAAGAAGGTGTTAGCAAAGCCGATGCTGATGCACTGGTTGCCAAGCTGAAAGAAGCTGGCGCTGATGTAGAGATCCAGTAATTAGCTATTCCAATTTAGCAATATTTGACCCCGGTATTTTCACCGGGGTTTTTTATTTATGGCGTGGGGAAGCATTTAATTTCATAGTTTAGTGGTTACTTAATATAATATATAAATAAAATATGAAACGGGTCTCCCTCAAAGATATAGCCCGGATAGCCGGCGTATCTCCCTCCACCGTGTCATTCGTGCTAAACGGTAAAGCAAAGCAAATGCGAATCAGCGAAGCCCTCGCCGACCGCATCATGGAAGTAGCCAAAAAAGAAGGCTATCACCCCAATCCTGTAGCGGTTAGTTTGCGAACCGGTAAATCACAGATCCTCGGACTGATCGTTGAGAATATCTCAGGTAATTTTTTTGCCTCGCTTGCCCGCTTCCTCGAAGATGAGGCCGCCCGTTTTGGATACAAGGTCGTATACAGCAGCACCGACAACAATCACCAGAAAGGAAAAGAGCTCATCGGCATGCTGTCGCAGCGCCAGGTAGATGGCTATATCATTACACCCACACCAGGTATGGAGCAGGATATCAAAGACCTGATCGCGGATAACAAACCCGTTGTGCTGATGGATAGCTATTTCCCCGGCATCGATGTGCCGCATGTGCTGGTCAATAACTATGGAGGCGTGGCCAGCGGAATGGACCATCTGATAGAAAAAGGCTACAGCCGTATCGGCTTTGTTACGGTTGACCTTGACCTGGTGCAGATGGAAGAACGTGTGAAAGCCTACTACGACAGCCTGCAAAAACACAATATGCCTTCTACCCATGAGCTGGTGCTCCGCATTCGTTACGATTATGAAAGGGAAGAGGCCATTCAGCAGATCAGCGACTTCATCACCAATCCACCCGGGTTAGACGCTATATTCTTTGCCACCAACTACCTGGGCTTGCTGGGACTGGAAAGCATACATCGCCTCGGCTATAAATTACCCATCGATCTTGCCATGATCTGCTTCGACGATCATGATGTGTTTAGACTGTATCCCCCCGGCATTACCTGCATCAGACAACCTGTTGAAGAGATCGCCAAAGCCGCATTGGAACTGCTGATGGACCAGCTGGGCAAGACAAATGTCATGACGACAAATAAAGTAGAGATCCCTGCCCAGCTCGTTGTCCGGGGAACAACGGAGAACGTTCAAAAGGTGAATCAGTAATAAAAATCCGGGAGAACTTGGATAATATTGTTAATTAAGTCAGTATACTTTTTAAAAAAATTTGCAAAATCGTTTTAGAAAGTATACATTTGATTTGAAAAACAATTGCGTCATATGAGAGAACTTATACCCGGCAAAAACAGAAAAATCATAGCCCCATCTCCGGAACAGCATACAGCTGTTACATAAGACCTTTCAACATGCCGTGGTTATTTCATATACTTCGGAACGGCCATTAAGATCTCAGGCCGAAAACAATCCGCAACCAATGTAGATGCAGCTCCTTGCAGTCGGTATTTGATATATGAAATAACACACGCTTCTTCTTTTTTATCGATCCCTGCCCCCGGAACACCCAGGAAAACATTTTAATGATGTACTACTATGAAGTGTCGCGACTGAAGTAAGACAGGTTAAAACTTCGAGCGGTATTCAATAGTCGAAAAGCACGGTGGTGAATCGACGGTTTTGTATTTCCTTGTTTGCTAAAACGATATTGTTCTAACTAAAACCAAAACTCGCGTTATGAAAAAGCAGTTTTATTATCTCGCACGGGTTGGCTTTCTATGTTTGCTTGTATTAACTTTTTCCATTCATTCTTTTGCGCAGAATCGCACGGTTACCGGAAAGGTATCCGGTGAAACCGATGGCTTGCCATTGCCAGGTGTATCTGTCACCATTAAAGGACAGTCTACCGGTGTAACCACCGATATGAACGGAAGCTACAGCATTAGCGTACCGAATGGAGCCACGCTGGTGTTCACACACACCGGCTATGAAGCACGCCAGATTCCCGTAGGTCAACAAACTACCATTGATGTACAGCTGAAATTAGGTTCAACCGACCTAAGCGAAGTGGTAGTGATTGGTTATGGTACGGTAAAGAAAAGAGACCTGACCGGTGCTGTAGGTTCGGTAAAAGCCGCTCAGCTGCAGGAAAGGCCGGCTGCCTCGGTGAATGAAGCCCTGTCGGGCAGAATTGCCGGTGTGCAGGTGAATACGAACTCGGGCCGTCCTGGCGGACAAACCAAGATCCGTATCCGCGGTTTCAGCTCTATCAACTCATCCAACAACCCATTGTATGTGGTGGATGGCGTGTACCTGCCGATCAGTAACCAAACGCAGAACAGTAACTCCATCGACTATATCAACCCGAATGATATAGCTTCTGTGGAAGTACTGAAAGATGCGTCGGCTACTGCTATCTACGGCGCCCGCGGCGCCAATGGCGTAGTGCTCATCACCACCAAACGCGGCACCAGCGGCGCCACCCGCGTGACCTATGATGGCGATTTCAGTGTGCCTACCATCGGTCCCCACAGGGTGCATATGCTGAATGCACAACAGTATGTTGACCTGGAAAATCTTTCCTACGACAATATCAAAATATATGATCCTGCAGGTTGGGCTGCCGGCAACTATTCAACGGTGGTAGATCCACGCGTGAAAAGACAAAGCCTGCCGAACCTGTTCGATGCAAGCGGCAAACCGATCTACAACACCGACTGGCTGAAGGAATCTACCCAAAACAAACTGGGTCAAAACCATCAGCTGGGTGTAACAGGTGGCAATAACGGTAACAATTTTGGACTGTTCCTGGGTTATCGCGATGAGAATGGTTTGTTGTTGAATTCTTACCTCAAACGTTATTCAGCCCGGTTCACCGCCGATCTGAAGGCTAAAGAATGGTTGAAGATAGGCGGTAGCTTAAGCTATAATAACCAGGAAGAAAATCTGGTAGATCAGGGTACAGGTGGATTGAACTCTGTACGTATGATCACAGAAGGATTTCCGTTTATGCCGGTGAAGTTTCCCGACGGCAGCTGGGGCGATAACTATCTCTATCCCGGTGCTGAAGGTGGATCGAACCCGGTGCACATCATGACCGATAGAAAATTTATCGTTCAGGTACAGAATACATTGGGTAATGCCTATATCAATCTAATACTGGGCAATGGTTTCGATATCAAGAGCCAGTTTGGCGCAAACATCGCGCAAAGACAGGAAAACCAGTACAGCGGCCGCACGCTCGATCAGATCTCGCGCAGCCAGAACGGTACGGCCAACGTTTTCAATAACCGCGAAATTTACTGGTCATCTGAAACCTACCTGAACTATAACAAAACCATTCATGAGAATCACACCATAAATGGTTTGCTTGGTTTGTCATGGCAGGGAACGAACTATGTTTCCGCCAATGCCAGCGCGCAGAACTTCACCACCGACTTCTTCCAGTACAATAACCTGGGCGCCGGTAGTCAGCAGAACGCATCCAGCTCCAACAAAAGCGGATTTGCATTCAACTCCTATTTCGGTCGTATCAACTATGCCTTTAAAGAAAAATACCTGGTTACTGTTACAGGACGTATAGATGGTAACTCCAAATTCGGAGACAATCATAAATATGCCTTCTTCCCGTCTGCCGCATTGGGTTGGAAAATATCTGAAGAGGATTTCCTGCGTAACAACAACGTGATATCAAACCTGAAGCTGCGCGCCAGCTATGGTCTTACCGGTAACTCGGAAATTGGCGCTTATTCCTCCGATCCCTTGCTGGGCTCCTACACAGGTGTGATCAACAATGCACGTTTTAGCGGTGTGGGCACGAACAGGTTGGGTAACCTGGATCTGAAATGGGAAAAAACAGCTCAAAGCGATGTAGGTCTCGAAATAGGCTTGCTGGATAACCGCATCAATATTGAAGCGGATGCGTACTACCGTAAGACCACCGACATGTTGCTGGCGGCTCCTTTGCCAAGAACAACCGGTTACGGTTCTATCACAAAGAACGTAGGCAGCATGGAGAATAAAGGTTTTGAGTTCACCATCAATGCAACGCCCATCAGCACCAACGATTTCACCTGGAATACCACGTTCAATATTTCCATGAACAAAAACAAGGTGCTGACATTGGCGACACCGGCGCCTATCTTCTCCGGTAACCCCAACTTCCTGTCAAATACAGGTATCATAAAAGTAGGGGAGTCTGTTGGTTCTTTCTGGGGACTTACACGGTTAGGTGTTTGGACGGAAGCTGAAAGGGCAGAGGCTGCGAAATTCGCCAGCTATCGCGGTGGCAAACCCATTTTGCCCGGCGATCTGAAATACCTGGATGTGAATGGCGACTATGCTATCAATGATCTGGACAGAATGATCATTGGTCATGGTAATCCTGATGGCTGGGGTTCTTTCATCAACAATTTCCGCTACAAAAATTTCGACCTGATACTGGAGATCGCTTATATGTATGGCAACGATGTGCTGAACCAAACGCATCACTCAGGTGAAGACAGAACCGGTATCGCCAACAGCTTCAGCACTGTGCTGGATTATTATCAGCCTGGTAAGAACGAAGGAAAGACCATGATCGCCGCTATCCGCGATACCCGCGCCGGCTATGTAACGAATGTGGATACCCGTTGGGTAGAGGATGGTTCCTTTATTCGTGGTAAAAACCTGTTGCTCGGTTACAATTTCCCGGCTGGCCCCGTTAAAGCGATGCGTATTAGCCGCCTACGTGTATATGCTTCAGTGCAGAACTTCTTCCTGAAAACGAAGTTCTCCGGCAACGATCCTGAAGTGACTACCTATGGCGATGCATTTGCACAGGGACAAACCTTCTTCGATTATCCCAAGCCAACCGTTTACATGCTTGGAATCAATGTTGGATTGTAATATTCACCTTTAAAGCTGATGATATGTACAAACAAAAAATAAATGCTCTGTATATCTTATTGATCTGCGCTTTTGGAATGGTGGCAACCGGTTGCGAAAAGTGGCTGGAAAATGAGGATAAAGACCCCTCCAACCTTTCTCCTGATTCTTATTATACCCTACCGGGCCACGCAGATGCTGCGATCGCTGCGGCCTATGCCCAAACCCGTTTTATCAACGGTGGCGCAGGCATATTCGCCAATAACTTCTCCATGCTGGAAATGCCTACTGGTACAGCCAAAACGGAGACTGGTCAAAATACCGACCTGAACAACCTGCTGGGTTTAAGCTATAATGGCGACAACGTGTTTGTTGTTAACTGGTGGAATGGCTTGTACAGCGTAATTGCACAGGCAAACCTGTGCCTGGACAAAGTGCCTGGTATTAGTATGGATGAAGCCGCAAAAAAGAAAGTACTGGGAGAAGCGCAGTTCTTGCGTGCCTGGAGCTATTTCTACCTGGTGCGCCTGTATGGTGATGTGCCCTTATTGACAACCTCGATCCTGTCAGCTACAGATTCAAGGGTGTACGCCGGCAGAACGAGCAAGGATTCCGTATATAACCAGATCGTTGATGACCTGAAAGCGGCAGAAGCTTCGGGTCTTGGCTGGACAGATGCTACCGGCCGTGCATCGCTGGGCGCAGTTAAGTCCTTACTGGCGGAAGTATACCTGACCATGGCAGGCTCGCCCATGAACAAGGGTGCTGCCTATTACCAGCTGGCTGCAGACAAGGCCAATGAGGTGATCACCAATAATAAGTTCTCACTCTTCCCGGATTATATGTCCCTGCACGATGAATCGCAGGAAAATAAAGGAGAGCAGATCTTCGAGATCCAATACCTGGGTGGTGTAGCCGATAATCCCAATCAGGGTATTCTGCTGCCGAACTTTAAAGATGTAAGCGCCTATGGAACAGAGATAGGATCTACTGTACCCAGTCCTTCATTTGTCAATTCGTTCGAAGCAGGGGATAAGAGAACAGTTAACCGCCAGGGATTTTTCTATACCTCCTACTATTCGGGTGGCAACGGGGCCCTGGTAGACCTGGGAGCACCTTATATCTATAAGAATTTCGACATCAAAGCCAATGGTACTGCCGGCTCGGCTGGTACTGCTGTAAGTGGATTGAATACGATGAATATTCGCTATGCACAGGTATTGCTCACCTATGCAGAAGCCGCGAATGAAGTAGCTGCTGCGCCCACAGCGGCTGCAGTGAATGCCCTCAAAGCCATTCGCGACCGGGCAGGATTGGCCACCGGCGCGCCAGGCAGCTATACCAAAACAACCTTCAGGGAAGCTGTTTGGCGTGAGCGATGGCATGAGCTGTGCTACGAAGGGGTGACCTGGTTTGATATGGTTCGACTGAAAAAAGCCTACAATGCGGCCACCAACACCTTTGTGGATTTTGTGGGCTATAAGTTGCCTGAAAGCGGCGCTACCCTGGCAGATAAGCACTTATTATTTCCATTACCAACACCTGAGATGCAAAACAACCCGAACCTGCGGCCTCAAAACCCTGGGTACCCGGGTGTGTAAGCGGCTAAAAATAACCGACACGTGGCGGTTCGCAGACCTACCAACTGCTTAATGGGTCCCTAACTGGTTGGGAATTAAGCACATGAATTAAAATAGAACGGGAATTTCGAATGTGGAAAGAAATATTCTGCATCTCGAAATTCCCGTTCAGTTTTTGACAGATTCCGGTCTGATTTTTGGTAGGAAAATTCCTTGTTTATTAAGGACTATTCCTTACCTTTGCCCTCCATTTTTCACAAAAGCTAATTAGCAGAGGTACGTTGCATAATGGCCATAATCACATAACTGCCTCGTTTTTAATTCTTTGGGAATTCAACCTTCAATGTTCAACCAAACAGAAAAAGGAAGGAATTGCCAGGGAAATTTTTTGTCTATAGATGATTTGCTGTTCGAACAATTAAAAAAAACCGGTTTTAAGCAATATGTCTTCAACAAAACTGTCAAACAGGGTAAACTTCGGTAAAATTAAAAATTTGGCTGAAGCTCCTGACCTATTAGAAGTACAAATCCAATCTTTTAAAGAGTTTTTCCAGTTAGAGACCACGCCCGACAAACGTAATATCGAAGGGTTGTTCAAGGTGTTCAAGGAAAATTTCCCCATCACCGACACCCGTAACATATTCGTGCTGGAATTCCTGGATTATTTTATCGACCCGCCCCGCTACACCATCGAAGAGTGTATGGAGCGCGGCCTGACATATGCCGTTCCGCTGAAAGCAAAATTGAGGCTGAGCTGTAACGACGAAGAGCACGTGGACTTCCAGACCATCGTGCAGGACGTGTTTTTAGGGAACATTCCTTACATGACGCCCCGCGGTACATTCGTGATCAACGGCGCCGAGCGCGTAGTGGTGTCACAGCTGCACCGTTCTCCCGGCGTATTCTTCGGCCAATCCATTCACCCCAACGGTACCAAAATATACTCCGCCCGCGTGATCCCCTTCAAGGGCGCCTGGATGGAGTTCGCTACCGATATCAACAACGTGATGTATGCCTACATCGACCGTAAGAAGAAATTCCCGGTTACCACGCTGTTGCGTTCTATCGGTTACGAAACCGATAAAGACATCCTTGAGCTGTTCGGTATGGCCGATGAAGTGAAAGGCGATAAAAAATCACTGCAGAAATACCTCGGCAAACGCCTTGCCGCCCGCGTATTGCGTACCTGGGTAGAAGACTTCGTAGATGAAGATACCGGTGAAGTGGTATCTATCGAAAGAAACGAAGTGGTGCTGGAGCGCGATACCGTGCTGGATGAAGAAGCAGTAGACATGATCGCCGACATGGATGTGAAGAGCGTATTCGTGCAGAAAGAAGACGTGGGTGGTGATTTCGCCATCATCTACAACACCCTTAATAAAGATACCTCCAACAGCGAGCTGGAAGCCGTTCAGCACATCTACCGCCAGCTGCGCGGTGCCGATGCGCCGGATGATGAAACAGCCCGCGGTATCATCGACAAATTATTCTTCAGCGATAAACGTTACGACCTGGGCGAAGTAGGCCGGTACAAGATCAACCGCAAGCTGAACCTGAACCTGCCGCTCGATCAAAAAACGCTGACCAAGGAAGATATCATCGAGATCATCAAATACCTGGTTCGTTTGACCAACGGTAAAGCGGAGATCGACGATATCGATCACCTGAGCAACCGTCGTGTTCGTACAGTAGGCGAACAGTTGTACGCCCAGTTCGGTGTGGGTCTGGCCCGTATGGCAAGAACCATCCGCGAGCGTATGAACGTACGCGATAATGAGGTGTTCACGCCTGTTGACCTGATCAATGCCAGAACACTGTCATCTGTGATCAACAGCTTCTTCGGAACTTCTCAGCTGTCTCAGTTCCTTGACCAGACCAACCCGCTGAGCGAGATCACGCACAAGCGCCGTATCTCCGCACTCGGACCCGGTGGTCTGAGCCGCGAAAGAGCCGGTTTTGAGGTGCGCGACGTACACTACAGCCACTACGGCCGTTTGTGTACCATTGAAACACCCGAAGGTCCGAACATCGGTCTGATCTCTACCTTGTGCGTACACGCCAAGATCAATGAAATGGGCTTTATCGAAACGCCTTATCATAAAGTAGAGAACGGAAAGGTTGACCTGAAAAAGCTCACCTTCCTGAGCGCCGAAGAAGAGGACAATGCCAAGATTGCCCAGGCAAGCTCTCCGCTGGACGAAAAAGGAAACTTCGTGGATGAGAAGATCACATCGCGTCAAACCGGTGACTTCCCCATCCTGGAAAAAGGCGAAGTGGAGTTCATGGACGTAGCGCCCAACCAGATCGTTGGTTTGAGCGCCTCACTGATCCCCTTCCTGGAACATGACGATGCCAACCGTGCGCTGATGGGATCGAACATGCAACGTCAGGCAGTACCGCTGATCCGCCCCGAGAACCCCATCGTGGGTACCGGTTTGGAAGGCAAGGCTGCCCGTGATGCACGTGTACAGATCCTGGCCGAAGGCGAAGGTGTGGTAGAGTATGTTGACGGAAGTGAAATACATGTACGTTACGATCGTACCGAAAGCGACCGCCTGGTGAGCTTCGAAGACGATCTGAAAATATACAAGCTGACCAAGTTCATCAAAACCAACCAGGAAACCTGTATCAATCACAAGCCTGCTGTAAAGAAAGGACAGCGCATGAAAAAAGGCGACTTCCTTACAGAAGGATACGCTGTACAGGCTGGTGAGCTGGCCCTGGGACGTAACTTGAAAGTGGCCTTCATGCCCTGGAAAGGTTACAACTTCGAGGATGCCATTGTGATCAGCGAAAGAGTGGCCAAGGAAGACCTGTTCACTTCTATTCATATTTCAGAATACGAGCTGGAAGTGCGCGATACAAAGCTGGGTGAAGAAGAGCTGACACCCGATATTCCAAACGTATCGGAAGAAGCTACCAAAGACCTGGATGAAAATGGTATCATCCGTTTGGGCGCCGCCATTAAAGAAGGCGATATCCTGATCGGTAAGATCACGCCGAAAGGCGAGAGCGATCCCACTCCGGAAGAAAAACTGTTGCGCGCCATCTTTGGTGACAAAGCTGGTGACGCAAAAGACGCTTCGCTGAAAGCGCCGAACGGAGTAGAAGGGGTAGTAATTGGTAAGAAGCTGTTCCAACGCGCCAAAAAAGACAAGAACGCCAAGATCCGCGAAAAAGCGGCTTTGGAAAAGCTGGAAAAAATACACGAGAAGAATGTTGATGACCTGAAGGAATTATTGCTGAACAAGCTGCAGACCCTGTTGAAAGACAAAGCCTCTGCAGGTGTGAACAATAACTTCGGTGAAGTGCAGATCGGTAAAGGCGCCAAATTCAACGCCAAGAACCTGGGTTCTATCGATTACCAGAACGTGAACCCGCTGGGCTGGACCGGTGACGCGTCTATAGACGACGCCATCAACACCCTGCTGCACAACTTCAACATCAAGTACAATGAAGAGCTGGGAAGATATAAAAGAGAGAAGTTCAACATTTCTATCGGTGACGAATTACCTGCCGGTGTGCTGAAGCTGGCCAAAGTTTACCTGGCTGTTAAGCGTAAGCTGAAAGTAGGTGATAAAATGGCCGGACGCCACGGTAACAAAGGTATTGTGGCCAAGATCGTACGTGCCGAAGACATGCCGTTCCTGGAAGATGGAACACCGGTGGATATCGTACTGAACCCGCTGGGTGTGCCTTCGCGTATGAACCTGGGACAGATCTACGAAACTGTACTGGGTTGGGCCGGTCTGAAAATGGGTGTGAAATTCGCTACCCCCATCTTTGACGGAGCCACTACCGAAGAGATCGCTACATACATCAACGATGCAGGATTGCCCAGCTTTGGTCATACTTACCTGTACGATGGAGAAACCGGCGATCGCTTCCACCAGAAAGCAACGGTGGGTGTGATCTACATGATCAAGCTGCACCACATGGTGGATGACAAGATGCACGCACGTTCTATCGGACCCTACAGTCTTATTACACAGCAGCCGCTGGGTGGTAAGGCACAGTTCGGTGGTCAGCGTTTCGGTGAAATGGAAGTGTGGGCGCTGGAAGCTTATGGCGCCTCCAACATCCTGCAGGAGCTGCTCACTATCAAATCGGATGATATCATCGGCCGTGCGAAAACGTACGAAGCGATCGTTAAAGGCGATAACATTCCGAGAGCTGGTATTCCTGAATCATTCAACGTATTGGTGCATGAATTGCGCGGCTTAGGTCTTGACCTGAAGTTCGAGTAATAGTTGTGTAATTCGGTGATAGAAATTTTAAACGAAACAAGAAAATTAAGATATGGCTATTAAAAAAGATAATCGTCCAAGAGCCACATTTTCGAAAATTACCATCGGGTTGGCTTCTCCGGACTCTATTTTAGAACGTAGCTACGGTGAAGTCCTAAAGCCTGAGACCATCAACTATCGTACGTACAAGCCCGAACGTGATGGTTTGTTCTGCGAGCGTATTTTCGGTCCCGTTAAAGATTATGAGTGCGCCTGCGGTAAGTACAAGCGTATCCGTTACAAGGGTATCGTGTGCGACCGTTGCGGTGTGGAAGTGACCGAAAAGAAAGTGCGCCGCGAGCGCATGGGCCACATTAAATTGGTGGTGCCCGTAGTACATATCTGGTACTTCAAAAGCTTACCTAATAAGATCGGTTACCTGCTGGGTGTAAGTTCCAAAAAATTGGAGAGCATCGTTTACTACGAACGCTTTGTAGTGATTCAGCCCGGTATCCGGGAAGACCGTGGTTTAAAGACCACCGATCTGCTTACAGAAGAAGAATACCTGGAAATACTGGAAAACCTACCCAAGGAGAACCAGTATCTGCCGGATGATGATCCGCAAAAATTCATTGCCAAGATGGGCGCCGAAGCCGTGCACGACCTGCTGCAAAGAATTGAGCTGGATACTTTATCATTCGACCTCCGCAATGCCGCTGCTACCGAAACCTCTCAGCAACGTAAAGCCGATGCCCTGAAAAGGTTGAGCGTGGTAGAAGCGTTCCGCGAAGCCAACAGCCGCATCACCAACCGTCCTGAGTGGATGGTAATGCAATACATTCCGGTGATCCCGCCCGAGCTGCGTCCGTTAGTGCCGTTGGATGGTGGCCGTTTTGCCTCTTCCGACCTGAACGACCTGTATCGCCGCGTGATCATCCGTAATAACCGTTTGAAAAGATTGTTGGAGATCAAGGCCCCTGAGGTGATCTTACGTAACGAAAAACGTATGCTGCAGGAAGCCGTTGACTCCTTATTCGATAACTCACGTAAATCAAACGCCGTGAAAGCCGAAGGCGGCCGCGCGTTGAAATCGCTGAGCGATGTGCTGAAAGGTAAACAGGGCCGTTTCCGTCAGAACCTGCTGGGTAAACGTGTTGACTATTCCGGCCGTTCTGTAATTGTGGTAGGTCCTGAGCTGAAGCTGCACGAGTGCGGTTTGCCGAAAGATATGGCGGCCGAATTGTTCAAGCCGTTCATCATTCGCAAACTGATTGAAAGAGGTATCGTAAAAACTGTAAAATCGGCCCGCAAGCTGGTAGACAGAAAAGAGGCCGTGGTTTGGGATATCCTCGAAAATATCCTGAAAGGGCACCCGGTTATGTTAAACCGCGCCCCAACGCTCCACCGTTTGTCTATCCAGGCCTTCCAGCCCAAGCTGATAGAAGGTAAGGCCATACAGCTGCACCCACTGGTATGTTCTGCGTTCAACGCCGACTTTGACGGTGACCAGATGGCCGTACACGTGCCGCTGAGCAATGCAGCCGTACTGGAAGCGCAGCTGTTGATGCTGTCTTCGCATAACATCCTGAACCCGCAGAACGGCGCCCCCATGACCCTGCCTTCGCAAGACATGGTACTCGGTCTGTACTATATCACCAAGGGTAAGAAATCTACCGAAACAGAAAAGATCAAAGGTGAAGGCAAAGCCTTCTACAGCACTGAAGAAGTGATCATCGCTTACAATGAAGGCCGTGTTGAACTGCACGCGCATATCAAAGTAAAGGTAGATGTGCGTTTGAACGACGGTACTATCAAAAGAAAATTGATCGAGACTACAGTAGGCCGTGTGATCTTCAACGAATTTGTGCCTAAGGAAGTAGGTTATATCAATGCCCTGCTTACCAAGAAGAGCCTTCGTGAGATCATCGGCGATATTATCACCATCACCAATGTGCCCAAAACGGCCAAGTTCCTCGATGATATCAAGCAGCTTGGTTTCCGCATGGCCTTCAGAGGTGGTCTGTCGTTCAACATCAACGACCTTATCATTCCTTCTATCAAGGAAGATGTGCTGGACCAGGCCAAGGGTGAAGTAGACGAAGTATGGGATAACTACAACATGGGTCTCATCACCAATAACGAACGTTACAACCAGATCGTAGACATCTGGTCGCGCGTGGATACCCGCATTACCGAAACATTGATCCGTGAGCTGAGCAGCGACAAGCAGGGCTTCAACTCTGTGTATATGATGCTTGACTCCGGCGCCCGTGGTTCGAAACAGCAGATCAAACAGCTGTGCGGTATCAGGGGATTGATGGCCAAGCCAAGAAAATCAGGCTCAACCGGAAGTGAGATCATCGAAAACCCGATCCTCTCCAACTTCAAAGGTGGACTGAACGTATTGGATTACTTCATCTCTACGCACGGTGCCCGTAAAGGTCTCGCCGATACGGCCCTCAAAACGGCCGATGCCGGTTACCTGACCCGCCGTTTGGTTGACGTGGCACAGGACGTGGTCATTACAGAAGAAGATTGCGGCACGTTGCGTGGTATTGCCATCAGCGCGCTGAAAGATAACGAAGAGATCGTGGAGCCGCTGTTCGACCGTATCATCGGCCGTACATCGCTGCATGATGTATACAATCCGCAGAGCGACGATACGATCGTTGCCGCCGGTCAGGAGATCGATGAAGACATTGCCAAGCGCATCGAAGAGGCTGGTATCGAAACGGTAGAAATCCGTTCGGTGCTGACCTGCGAAAGCAAACGCGGTGTGTGCGTGAAATGTTATGGTAAGAACCTGGCAACCGGTAACAGAACACAGAAGGGTGATGCCGTTGGTATCATCGCTGCACAAAGTATCGGTGAGCCTGGTACACAGCTGACCCTGCGTACCTTCCACGTAGGTGGTGTGGCCGGTTCTGCTTCGGTAGAATCTTCACTGACCGCCAAGTTCGATGGTACCATCCAGTTCGACGGTTTGCGTACCGTTACTTCACAGAACAATGAAGGTGATAACGTACAGATCGTAATTGGTCGTACCGGTGAGATCCGTAACGTGGATGTGAAGAACGACCGGCTGCTGAACGTGGTGAACGTTCCATACGGTTCAACACTGTATGCAAAAGATGGTCAGCAGGTGAAGAAAGGCGATGTGATCTGTACCTGGGACCCCTTCAACAACGTAATCGTTGCTGAGATCGTGGGTAATGTTCGCTTCGACAATGTAATTGAAGGTGTGACCTTCCGTGAAGAAGCCGACGAACAAACAGGCCACCGCGAAAAAGTGGTAATCGAAACAAAAGACAAGACCAAGATACCTACGCTGATCGTAGAGGGCAAGGAAGTAAAACAATACAACCTGCCTGTAGGATCGCACATTGTAGTAGACGAAGGCGAAGATGTAAAAGCCGGTCAGGTACTGGTGAAGATCCCGCGTACACTGCGTATGCAGCGCGACATCACCGGGGGTCTGCCTCGTGTAACCGAATTGTTCGAAGCACGTAATCCGGGTAACCCTGCTATTGTGTGTGAGATCGACGGTGTGGTAGCCTTCGGCGCCATCAAACGTGGTAACCGCGAAATTGTGGTAGAAGCGAAAGATGGTGTGGTGAAGAAATACCTGGTGCCGTTGACCCGCCAGATCCTGGTGCAGGATGGCGACTTCATCAAAGCCGGCGCGCCGCTGTCTGACGGACAAGTTTCTCCTGGCGATATCCTGGCCATCAAAGGTCCGTTTGCCGTTCAGGAATACGTGGTGAATGAAATTCAGGAGGTATACCGCTTACAGGGTGTAAAGATCAATGATAAGCACATCGAGGTGATCGTTCGCCAGATGATGAAGAAAGTAGAGATCGTTGATCCGGGTGATACCCGCTTCCTCGAAGAGGACCTGGTTGACCGTTTCGACTTCAACGACGAAAACGACTGGATCTTCGATAAGAAGGTGATCAGCGATCCTGGTGAAAGCGCCAGGCTGAAAGCCGGTCAGATCGTAAGCCTGCGCGAAATACGCGAAGAGAACTCAGTACTGCGCCGCTCGGATAAGAAAACAGTTGAGTACCGTGATGCCAACCCGGCCACTTCTCATCCTGTATTGCTGGGTATTACCAAGGCCTCGCTGGGTACGCAAAGCTGGATCTCGGCTGCATCGTTCCAGGAAACTACCAAAGTATTGTCATCTGCCGCCATCCAGGGTAAGACCGATGACATGCTGGGTCTGAAAGAGAACGTGATCACCGGTCATCCGATCCCTGCAGGTACTGGTTTGCGTGACTTCGAGAACATGATCGTAGGTAGCAAGGAAGAATATGAATTGCTGCAAACGACCCGCGAAGCCATGAGCTTTGATGATGACGAGTAACGCAATATCGATTCGAATAGAAAGAAGATGATATAAAGTAGGAAGATAAAACTTCCTACTTTTTTATTAGAGCACTATTGTTACAACTGTTAACAGTTTTAACAATTCTCTTTAATCCTATAATTATATCTTGCAAAAAAGGCGTACATGAAAAGTATCTCTACTATCTTAAGTATTCTGGCTCTTGTGCTTGTTGCTGTTCTGTTCTATTTGCATTTCAGTCATGTTGAGAAGATCAACAAGCAGGTAGCAACTGTAACGGATAAAAAGACCAACGGCAACTTCAAGGTTGCTTATTTCGAGATCGATTCCTTACAGGAGCATTATTCCTATTATAAGGATGCGCTGGAAGAAATGAAGAAAAGAGAGAGCTCTATGAATGCCGAGCTGACCGACATGAGCGCCAAATACCAAAGAAGGATACGTGACATGCAGCAGAAAGCCAATAGCATGACGCAGAGCGAAGGAGAGCGTGCCCAGCAGGAATACAACACCATGCAACAGAATTTTCAGCAGCGTAAGGCAGAGCTGGAGCAGGACCTGCAAAAACACCAGGTAGATAAGATGCAGGACGTGCGCAAAAAGATAGAAGATTATTTGAAAGTATATAACCAGTCTAAAGGATATGCCTATATACTCGGCTATGAACCCTCTTTTATTATCTATTACAAGGATTCCGCATATAATATCACACAGGATCTGATAGGGGGATTGAATACACAATACGAGCAGGAGAAGAAGAAGTAATTTGCTGTTTATTAGCCGATATTCACATTCGTACCCCGCTGCTATACCGTTTGAAGTGATTTGCTTATCTTGGGAATGGAAGTAATTGGGAAATTTCGAAATTGCAATTTCCCAATTTCCCAATCCAAAATTCCAAAATTATATAACTGATATGGCAGAACATGCTTCTTCTTTCAAACCTTCGTTAAGCCTGGTGGATGCGACTATGGTAGTTGCCGGTTCTATGATTGGATCCGGCATTTTCATTGTTAGCTCCGATATCACCCGCCATGTGGGCAGCGCCGGTTGGCTGATTGCCGTTTGGCTCATCACCGGGTTCATGACCATCACTGCTGCGGTAAGCTATGGCGAGCTCAGCGGCATGTATCCCAAGGCTGGTGGTCAGTATGTATACCTGAAAGAGGCCTTCAATCCTTTGGCGGGGTTCTTATACGGATGGAGCTTTTTTGCCGTGATACAAACGGCTACCATTGCGGCCGTGGCGGTAGCTTTCAGCCGTTATACCGCTTATATCATTCCCTGGTTCAGCGAAAGCAACAAGTTATTACATATAGGCTCTTTTTCCATCAGCGCCGCGCAGGTGCTGGCGATTGCACTGATCGCCTTTTTAACCTATACCAATACCAAAGGCATTCAGGGAGGTAAGATCATACAAACCACTTTCACCACCGTTAAATTATTATCCCTCTTCGGATTGATTGTACTGGGATTTTTATTTGTGAAGAACAGCTTTTGGGACGAAAACTGGCAAACCGGCTGGAATGCCATGCAGCTGCAAAAAGATAATGCGGGAAATTTTATTCAAACAGGTCAATGGCTGCCGATCAGCGGCACTGTATTGATAGGCGCCATTGCAGCAGCGATGGTGGGTAGTATCTTCAGCAGCGACTCATGGAACAACGTTACGTTCATTGCCGGTGAGATCAAAAATCCCAAGAGAAATATTGGCCTTAGTCTTTTCCTGGGCACATTGATCGTGACCATCATTTATGTATCGGCCAACCTAATGTACATGAATGTATTGCCGCTGAACCAGATCGCGTATCCAGAAGGTGAGCGGGTGGCAGTGGCGGCATCGAATGCCATCTTCGGACAGGAAGGCGCCATTGTGATCGCGGTAATGATCATGATCTCTACATTCGGTTGTAACAACGGCCTGATACTGGCAGGCGCCCGTGTATATTACACCATGGCCAAAGACGGCTTATTCTTTAAACGAACCGCCCGCCTGAATAAAAATGCAGTGCCAGAGTTTGGTTTGTGGGTACAGTTTGCCATGGCCTCTATACTGTGTTTGAGCGGCAGCTACGGCGACCTGCTGGATATGATCGCGTTTGTGGTGGTGCTGTTCTATGCATTGACCATCCTGGGCATTTTTGTGCTGCGGAAAAGACGGCCCGATGCAGAGCGTCCCTATAAGGCATTCGGCTATCCGGTATTGCCCATCATCTACATTATACTCGCGCTGACCTTTTGTATTTTCCTGATACAAATGAAACCATTATTTGCCGGCATAGGCCTGGGAATTGTGCTGGTAGGCGTTCCTTTGTATTATATTGCGGTTGCGAATAAAAAAGGCGTAAAGGCAGAAGGCATAGAGGCATAAAAGCCAAATCTCGTACCTTGTGCCCCCTATAAAATTATGGTATGAGCAACGTTGATTTTGACAAACTGTTTGCAGAATTTTCCAATATCAAAGTAGGTGTGGTAGGGGATGTGATGCTGGATGTGTACTGGTGGGGACATGTAGAACGCATTTCTCCTGAAGCCCCGGTACCGGTAGTGGCCCTCGATAAGAACGAATACCGCCTGGGTGGTGCAGGCAATGTGGCGCTGAACCTGGCTGCGCTGGGCGCCAATGTATCGATACTGACGGTGACGGGCGCCGACGACAATGCCGCCACCCTTATCAAATTATACAACGATCAGCATATTCATACTTCGTGGTTATTGCAGCTGCCTTCGCGCATCACCACTACAAAAACACGCATCATCAGCCGTAACCAGCAAATGCTGCGTTTGGATGCCGAGATCACCAAAGAGCTGAGCATTGATGATGAAAATGCCCTGCTGCAAAAAACTGAGCAGTATATTCTGGCCGAGCAGCCACAGGTGATCATTTTCGAAGATTACAATAAAGGCGTACTGACCGAACGCGTGATCAGCGAGATCACGGCGCTTTGCAAAAAGCACAACATCATCACTTCCGTTGATCCCAAACGAAAAAATTTCTTCAGCTATAAAGGCGTGGATATTTTTAAACCCAACCTGAAAGAAGTAAAAGACGGTTTGAACCTGCTGGTAGAAGAAGTGAACCTGCAAACACTGAATGACATTCACCAGCAGCTGCAGAATAAGCTGCACCATGCCATTTCATTCATCACCCTGTCTGAACGTGGTGTGTTTTACCAGCATGATAAAGATGCCCGCATCCTTCCTTCCCATCTCAGAAATATTGCCGATGTATCAGGCGCCGGTGATACAGTGATCGCCGTGGCCAGCCTCATCTATGCAGCAACAAAACGGGTAGACCTGATGGCGCAGGTAGCCAATATTGCCGGTGGTCTTGTATGCGAAGAAGTAGGTACGGTAGCCGTAAACAAAAACAGCTTGCTGGATGAGTGCAAGCTGCTGTTGACTTAATTTTATTTTTTCGGACTTTGCAATAATACAACCGTTCGCGCTTCAGCAGTGACCTTTTCACCCGGCTTATAAGTATTTCCTTTGTCGGTGATCTCATTATTTTTTGTATTGATCAGCTCGATCCACTGGCTGCCATATTTGGCCGGTGGCAATTGGTATTCGATCGGGTTGTCATCGGCATTGAAGATGATATAGAAATTATCATCGGTGATGCGTTCGCCTTTCGAGCCGGTACCTAATTCGAGCCCGTTCAGGTATACCGCCAATGATTTGGCATATCCACTGTTCCAGTTATCTTCATTCATTTCACTTCCATCGGGTCCAAACCAGTTGATGTCTTTTACATCCACCTCTTTGATCAACCGGCCTTTGAACCAGCGGCGGCGGCAAAAGATGGGATGGTTCCTGCGCAGGTGGATCAATTGGCGGGCAAAGTCGAGCAAACTGGTGTCAGCAGTTTTCCAGTCGATCCACGATATGTCGCTGTCCTGGCAATACGTATTGTTATTCCCCTGTTTGGATTGGCTGATCTCATCACCCGAGCGCAGCATGGGCACTCCTTGCGAGAGCATCAGCGTAGTCAAAAAATTTCTTTTTTGTTGCGAACGCAGGGTGTTGATGTGCTTATCATCCGTTGCTCCTTCGGCTCCGCAGTTCCAGGAGCGGTTATGGCTTTCTCCGTCGTTGTTATCTTCGCCATTGGCCTCGTTGTGCTTTTCATTGTACGATACCAGGTCGTTCAGCGTAAAGCCATCGTGCGCGGTAATGAAGTTGATGCTGGCGGTAGGAAAGCGGTAATCATTTTTGTATAGATCGGCGCTGCCGGTAAAGCGTTCTGCAAATTCGGCCAGCACACTTTCGGCGCCGCGCCAGTAATCACGCATGCAATCGCGGTACTTGCCATTCCATTCGGCCCAGCCGGGCGGAAACTTGCCTACCTGGTAGCCGCCTTCGCCCACATCCCATGGTTCGGCAATGAGTTTTGCCTGTGAAATGATCGGGTCCTGGTAAATGATATCGAAGAAAGCGCTTAGCTTGTTTACATCATGCATTTCACGGGCAAGGGTAGCTGCCAGATCGAACCGGAACCCATCTACCTGCATTTCGGTGATCCAGTAACGCAGGCTGTCCATGATCAGGCGCAGCACACCCGGCAGGTTGGCATTGAGCGTATTGCCGGTGCCGGTATAATCCATATAATATCTTTTGTCATCGGTAAGCCGGTAATAAGAAGCGTTATCGATGCCGCGGAAAGAAAGGGTAGGGCCCATATGATTTCCTTCTGCGGTATGGTTGTATACCACATCAAGTATCACTTCAATGCCTGCGCTGTGCAGGGCCTTCACCATGTTCTTGAACTCCACCACCTGTTCACCTTTTTTACCACCCGATGTATAACGGGCCTCTGGTGCAAAAAAGCCGATGGTGTTATAACCCCAGTAATTGCGCAGGCCTTTATCTACCAAATGACGGTCATCTACAAAATGATGCACGGGCATCAGCTCCACTGCTGTTACACCGAGCTTTTTAAGGTATTCGATGGTAGAAGGATGGGCCAGCCCGGCATAGGTGCCGCGCAGCTCTTCGGGTATATCGGGGTTGCGCTTTGTAAATTCCTTTACATGCACTTCGTAGATCACCGACTGGTCGTACGGGATCTTTGGTTGAATAACATTTTCCCAATCGAAATGCGCATCTACCACTACCGAACGCGGCACATATGGCGCACTATTCGTTTCACTGAAGCTCATGTCCTCTTCTTCGTGCCCCACCTTATAACCGAATACATCATCATGCCACTCAATGGAGCCGGTAATGGCCCGGGCATAGGGGTCAAGCAATAATTTATTGGGATTGAAGCGATGGCCGTTGGAAGGGTCATATGGCCCATGCACGCGATAGCCATACAGCTGACCTGGTTTCAAATTAGGGATGTACACATGCCATACGTGATGTTCTCTTTCTTTCAGCTTTATTTTCAGGTATTCGGTTTCACTGTCAAGGTTTTCGAACAGGCACAATTCCACCCCTTCTGCATTTTCGCTGTAAATGGCGAAGTTTACGCCGTTGCCGTCCCAGGTAGCGCCCAATGGAAAAGCCTTGCCGGGATAGATGGCGGTGGCCAGTGGAGCAGCAGTGGTTTTGGTTATAGCGGGTGTTTTTGATTTCGTTTCCTTTATCATAGCATAATATTTAAAGGCTTTGGCCGGTGAGCAGGGCTACCGGAAAAGCGTTAAAAACCGTATCCAATGGTATTTCTTTCTGAACTGTAAATGTCTCTCCGGTAAACTCGTTGGTCCAACTGACAGGTGAACCGGCTGGTAAAGGCAGGCAAATGCCTGTCCACAATGCTGCATCATTACCGGGTAACATAACTGTATTCAAAACCGGTGCCGCTATAATAGCCCACTGGTTGTTGAGGCGGCGGGCAAAAGCCACGATGCCACAGTCGTCAGAAGGAGTGAGAGGGTAATATTCGCCCCGGGTAAACAGATCGGCCAGCTTATTGCGGCATTGAAGGGTCTTCCAGGTCACGAATAGTTTTTCAAGCCCGTCTTGTTTATTGGAAGCTATATAGTTAAGCAGCTCAACAGGGTCTTGCCGGTTAAGCTGCAACAGCTTATCCAGGTATTGCTTACGCAGCTCGTAATCGACAGGGCGGCGGTTATCGGGATCAACAAAGCTGTAGTTCCATAATTCGCAGCCCTGGTAAATATCGGGGATGCCGGGGGCGGTCAGCTTTACCAGCACCTGGCTCAGCGACAATATCGAAGCATAGCCCTGTATGGTTTCGAAGAATGGTTGGAAGCTGTTCAGGAAACGATCGTTCGATACCACCTTTTCGATAAAACGGCCGCAGGCTTCTTCATAAGTTGTATTGGGTTCCTGCCAGTTGCTATTGATCTTGCCTTCGCGAACGGCTTTGATGAAATAATCTTTCAAACGGGTGATGAACTCCTCATTTGCTTTACCATTGGGTGGAAAACCGGCCAAAATGGATTGATAAATGAAGTACTCATCCTGTAGCAAGGGAGCATCCGGCTCTCTCAACGTTTCGTTCATTTGCCGCCATTGCTGCACATGCTGTTTCCATTCATTCACGAACATCGTAAGCACATTCAGCCTGATGCGGCCATCTTCGCCACGTTTGGTATCGTGGGTAGAAGTGGCGTTTAAAGACAAGGGATGTTGCTGTAAACGTTGTTTCATGCACTGGTGAAATTCCTTTACGGAAAAACCGATGGCATCCGGCATATCGCCTACTTCGTTATGCGATAGCAAGGCATTGTATACATAGAAGGTGGTGTCTTCCACTCCCTTGGCAGTGAGCGGACCGGTAAATTGCATGAGCCGTTGCAAAAAAGCGATGCGCTTTTTGTTTTTGTCTGCCTCTGCTACCGGCAGCCACAATTTTTGCAGCCAGTCGAGCTCCTTGTGGAGGTGCGGACTTTTTTGTTTGGCCTCGTGAAAGGTTTCATCGAGAATTGTTTGATCGGTGTCGCTCAATTCCTGTCCATCGGGATAGAGCCGGTATACAGGCAGGCAGCGCATGAACATGCCCAATGCTTCTTTCATTTGTCCGGACTGCATGCTGGCAGGAACCAGGTCAAGGGTATAGAGGTATCTTACGAGATTGTCCCATTCGCCACCCATAAAGGATTGCAGGAACATGCTTTTCTTTTCGAATACAATATTTTTATATTGACCGGTTTCAGGTAATAATTCCTGGTAAAGATCCACCAGCTGCTTTGCCCCATTCGAATCGGTGAGCAGCCAGTTGGCAAAGGATAAGAATTCATAACCAGTTGTGCCTTGTAAGGGCCATTGTGCGGGAATGACTTCGTTCTGCTCCAATATTTTTTCGCATACGATATAGCAATCGTCGCCGAACTGGTTGCGCAGGCGTTGCACATAGGCGCCCGGAGCGCGCAGTCCATCGATGTGATCGATGCGCAGACCATGAATGAGCTGCTGGTCGTACAGGCTTTTAATGAAGTTATGATAGTCGAAGAACACCGCCTCATCTTCCATACGCAGGGCTATGAGCTCGTTGATGGCAAAAAAGCGGCGATAGTTGATCATTTGGTCTGTATCCTTCCACCAATACAGTTGATAACATTGTTCTTTCAACAGCTCGCGCAGCAATACCCTGTCATTATTGATGGTGTCGATCACTTTTTTAGCCAATGTCAGGTTCTCTGCTTCGCTCATGAATTTTTGGATCAGCGGCTGTTTGAACTGCTGCCATTTCATTAACGAGCGATCCAGGATGCTTTCGGTATACAACTGTTTCAATAGGCTGCTAAGCGCAGTGGCGGCGGGCTCGTCAGGCAAAATAGATAAAATGTTATCGTAGGCATCGATGGAGAGCGGGAAACGGTTATCGAAATATTTTATAATGAAACCCTCTTCATCCATATCGAGTTTGATCTCACCATCCTGTACACATTTTTCCAGCGGTTTGCCTAAAATGGGCACCATCACCTTGCCTGTCAATGCAGGTTCAGGATGTTTCCAGTCTATATCGAAATACTCGTAGTAAGCTGAAAAGGGGCCACGCTCCAGCACATCCTTCAGTCGCCCGTTTTGCATGCCAAACACCATATGATTGGGCACAATGTCCTGCAGCCAGGTCATCTTGCGCTGCCGCATATGGCGGGTGATCTGCACCCATTCATCCAGCGTGCCTATTTCGGGATTGATGGTATGAGGGTCAGATACATCATAACCATGTGTGCTGCCGGCCGGGGCGGCGAATACCGGGCTGGCATAGACGGTAGAAATGCCTAATGTATGTAAATAGTCAAGCACCTTTTGCAGATCAGCAAAAGTGAATGACGCGTTCATTTGAAAGCGGTATGTAGAAACAGGTGTTTGCATGTTTTTATTGGGTTGTACGTTCAAAAACAGCAGCCGAGAGCGGGTTCAGGGTAAATGATTGATTGGGCTGCACACGGTCAGGCAGCTGACTGCCTGGTCCATTCCACGCGGTATCGGACGTATCGAGTAGTTTTTTATATGTGAACCCGCTGTCGTCTGACAGCGTACGGGGTTCTTTTCCAAAATGCAGGTATACCTGCAATACCTGGCCGCCCGCATGCCGTTCGAACTGCAATACATTGTTATGAACGCGTACATGCTGTACGGCTGTTGCCCGGTCATCACTCTGCATGGCAGGATGTGTTTTGCGCAGGGCGATTAGGTGGCGGTACAATTCCAGCAAACCGGGCGCCTCTTCTGTTTTCCAACTGAGCCTTGATTGGATGAACACCTTCTCTTCCTGTGGGTTCGGCACCTCACCCTCCCAGTTGAAATAAGAGAATTCATTTTTGCGTCCTTCTATCAGCGCTTCGATAAGCGGTTTGTCGGAATAATCGGTGAAGAACTGGAATGGATGCTGCTCGCCATATTCCTCGCCCATGAACAGGAAGGGCACATGTGGTGAGAGCAGCAGGGTAGCCGCTGCCAGCTTCAGCGCTTCGGGTGACAGTATTTTTGTTAACCGGTCGCCTTCGAGGCGGTTCCCCACCTGGTCGTGGTTTTGTGTAAACACCACAAACTGGCCATAGGGCCGGTCTTTTGGCTCGATACCAAAATGTTTTTTGCGATGTGGTGAGAATTCACCAGTATATACATACGAATGGGTAAATGCCTTTGCCAGCTTATCCAGTCCGCCGAAGTCTTCGTAATATCCATTTACTTCTCCAGTGATCACTGCGTGCAGGGCATGATGGAATTCATCGATCCATTGTCCGTCCAAACCGCAACCGCCCTTTTCGATGGGGGTGATGTAGCGCGGGTCATTCAGGTCCATTTCGGCGATCAATACTTTTTTGCGGCCGGTTTGTTGTTCCAGCTTTCGTGTTTGTATAGACAGCTCCTGCATAACGTGCCGGGCGCTGAAATCGCGGATGGCATGCACCGCATCCAGGCGCAGCGCATCGATACGGAACTCATCCAGCCACATAAGGGCATTCTGCAATATATAATTGCGTACGCCATCGCACCAGCAATCGTCATAGTTCATGCTTTCGCCCCAGGGCGTTTTATATCTATCGGTAAAATAGGGACCATAATCGCGCAGGTAATTTCCTTCGGGTCCGGCGTGGTTGTATACCACGTCCAATATTACGGCTATGCCATGCCGGTGGGCGGCATCTACCAGCTGTTTCAGGTCCTGGGCCGTGCCATAGGTATTTTGAATGGCAAAATGATACACGCCATCATAACCCCAGTTGCGGCGTCCGGGAAATTGAGCAATGGGCATGATCTCGATGGCATTGATGCCAAGCGATTGTAAATAGCCCAGCCGGGAAATGATACCCTGAAAATTTCCTTGCGGCGTAAAGGTGCCGGTATGGATCTCATAGATGATCATATCGCGCAGGGGAATGCCTTTCCAGTTATTATCTGTCCAATTGAATTGATGGCTAACCACAGCCGAAGCGCCATGCACACCATCGGGCTGATATCGGCTGGCAGGATCTGGCCGCCTGATGCGTTCATTCAGTTGATACCAGTATTTTGTGCCGGGTTGAATATTGCTGATGACAGTGCGCCAGTATCCCATCTCATCTTTTTGCATGGGGTGTACGGTTTCATTGGAATCTCCAACTACTACACTAACCGAATTGTATAGCGGGGCCCAGACCGTGAAGGAACATTGACCTTCATTCATCAATGAAGCGCCAATAGGGAAAGGAGTATAGATCAAGGTTTTTTTATTGCTAATATATAAAAATCATGTGCCAGCCCTACATTTGAGCTATGTTACCTGCTCCGGTTCAATTGTATATAGAACAGTGGTTGATCGACACCATGAACGGGATACGTCCCACGCTGCGATGCACACCCGTAGGTGGAGGCAGCATTAACCAGGCTTATCGCATAGAGACCGGGAAATATTATTTTTTTTGTAAGATCAATGCGATCACTAAGTATCCCTCATTGTTTGCCAATGAGCAAAAGGGACTTGTCTTGCTGGCAAAACAGCAGGTGATCCGTGTTCCGCAAGTGCTGGCGATAGGCGAAGCGGGCGATTACCAGGTGCTGGTGCTTGAATGGATAGAGCAAGGCTTGCGCACCGATAGCTTCTGGAAAAATTTTGGCGAGCAGCTGGCGGCACTGCATCAAAAAAAGGGCGCACAGTTTGGATTGGATACGGATAACTATATGGGTTCGCTGCCACAGTATAATACGCCCGCCACTAGCTGGACCGATTTCTTTATTCACTGCCGGCTTCAACCACAGATCGAGCTGGCCCTTGCGAACAGGTTATTGGAGCCAGCGCACATAAAAATGTTCGAAAAACTATATGTTAAGCTGCCTGATCTATTCAATGAAGAGCCGCCCTGTTTGCTGCACGGCGATCTGTGGAGTGGGAATTATTTATGCAGCGAAGATGGTTGGCCGGTATTGATCGATCCCGCCGTGTATTATGGGCATCGAAGCATTGACCTGGCCATGACCACCCTGTTCGGCGGATTCAGCGAGGCGTTTTATGCGAGCTATCATTACCATTATCCGCTACCAGTGAATTACAGACAACAATGGGGAGTGTGTAATTTATACCCGTTGCTGGTGCATTTGAATTTGTTTGGTAAAAGCTATTTGGCCGATATTTTGCATACAATCCGCAATTATTAATTTACGTTGTACCTTCTTTAGCACGCTATCCGCCCTAAAAAACAAGAAAGTCCCTTTATTTTACAATAGAATGCAGCAGAATGAGTTATATAGCCGTCTTAACAACAGTACTTACCCTTTTTTAATATATTGAATGCTGGCTGTTACTATACTGGGAAATAATTCCGCCTTGCCGGCCTATGACCGGCACCCTACGTCGCAGGTAGTGACGCTGGATGATCATTTATTCCTGGTTGATTGTGGTGAAGGCACCCAGCAGCAGCTGGCCAAATACCGCATCCGTTGGTCGCGCATCAGTTATATCTTCATCTCCCACCTGCACGGCGATCATTATTTTGGTTTACCGGGTTTTCTGCACAGCATGGGTTTGCTGCACCGCGAGCATGAGCTGCATTTGTTTGCCCCCGCGCCCCTGAAGGCCATCCTTGACCTGCAGACAGAAGCAGCTGGCAATGTATTGCCTTACCCATTGCATTTTCACCCGCTGGAAAATGAAGGGATCTTAGTGGAGAACGAAAAATTCAGGGTGAGCTGCTTTGCTACCAAACACCGTATTCCCTGCTGGGGTTTCCGGTTCGACCAGGTGCGTGCGCCCCGGCGTGTGAATCCAGAGAAGGCGATTGAACATGGCGTGCCCGCCGCATTTTATGACCGGTTGAAATGGGGGGAAGATTATACTACCAAAAGCGGCGAGCTGATAAAGAACGAGCTGGTGACCATTCCGGGTTCCAAAGCCTTGTCATATGCCTATTGCGCCGATACCATTTATGATGAAACGCTGGTAGATAAGATCCAGGGCGTTGACCTGCTGTACCACGAGACCACCTACTTAAAGGACCTGGAAAAAAGGGCGGCCCTGCGTTTTCATTCCACCACCACCCAGGCGGCCTGTATTGCCAAGCGGGCAAAGGCCGGGCGATTGCTTATCGGCCATTTCAGTTCCAAATATGATAAGCTGGATATTTTTGAGCAGGAGGCTTGTCAGGTGTTTCCGGCTACGAGTCTGGCGTTGGAGGGTGTGACCTTTCGCGCAGGCGTAAAAACTAAATAATTGCGGATAATCGGATATCCGCGTAAAAGGCCTCCCGCTTTGCGGGAGGCCTTTTACGCAAATACCGGTGTGGTCCCGCGAAGCGGGACCACACCGGTATTTGTAATCGAAACGGAACTATTTTAAATAAGCTTTTACCTTCTCATGCAGCTCTTCGCTCAACGGCACCATCGGTAAACGCAGATAATTCTGCAACAATTTCAGCTCGGCCATAAACGCCTTCACACCGGCAGGATTATTCTCTGCAAACATCAGCTCATAGCCTTCGATCAGCCGGTCGTTCAGCTGTTTGGCGGCTTTGAAATCGCCTTTCAGGCACTGGCGTACCATATGGGTGAACTCTTTGGGCAGGGCGTTGGCCGCTACGCTGATCACACCATCCATACCGCAGGCCACTTGTGGCAATACCAGCGCATCGTCGCCGCTTACCACCAAAAAATTGTCGGGACGGTCCCGCAGGATCTGCATACACTGGGCCATATCGCCACTGGCTTCTTTGATACCCGCGATATTGGATACCTCTTTGGCCAGGCGAATGGTGGTAGCCGCCGTCATATTGCGACCGGTGCGGCCGGGCACATTATATAAGATCAGCGGTTTGGGCGAGGCGGCTGCCAGCGCTTTATAATGTTGGAAGATACCTTCCTGCGAAGGTTTGTTGTAATAAGGGCTGGCGCTTAAAATGGCAACGGCTTTTTCGAGCGGGAAAGTTTCCAACTCCTTGATCACTTCCTGGGTATTGTTGCCGCCGATGCCTACTACTACCGGCACACGGCCATTCACTTTTTCGTATGTAAAGCGAATGATGGCTATTTTTTCTTCTTTGCTGAGCGTAGGCGTTTCACCGGTGGTGCCCAGGGTTACAATATATTCTACACCGCCATTGATCACATGGTCGATGACTTTGCTCAATGCTTCGAGGTCGACCTCAAAATTAGATTTGAAAGGCGTGACAACGGCCACACCAGTGCCATATAGTGTTTGACGAAGAGACATAAATGAATTTTGGAATTGTTACTGAAACTAAACTTACTTTATTGCGGAACTTCATCCCAGAAGCCCATCTTGCAGAACTTCTCGATTCGCTTTCGAACGCGTTCTTCCGGGTCCATCTGTTTCAGCTCATTGATGGTGGTGATGAGTTGTTGTTTCAGGTTGTTGGACGCCTCATCATAATCCCAGTGGGCGCCACCAACCGGTTCGGGAACGATACCATCAATTAATCCAAATTGGTGCATATAATCGGCTGTAAGTTTTAATTGCTCGGCTGCTTTTTCTTTCTGGTCCCAGCTACGCCATAATATGCTGCTGCAGCTTTCGGGCGAGATGACGGTGTACCAGGTATTTTCCAGCATAAACACCTTATCGCCCACGCCAATACCTAATGCGCCACCCGATGCGCCTTCGCCGATGATCACGCAAACCACCGGCACTTTCAACCGCATCATTTCATAAATATTACGGGCAATGGCCTCGCCCTGTCCTCTTTCCTCAGCTTCCAAGCCCGGGTAAGCGCCCGGCGTATCGATGAGGGTGATGACGGGTTTGTTGAATTTCTCTGCCAGCTTCATCAGCCGCAGGGCCTTGCGATACCCTTCGGGATTGGCCATACCAAAATTACGCAATTGGCGCGCTTTGGTATTAATGCCTTTTTGCTGACCCACGATCATCACCGTTTGTCCATCCAGCGAGGCAAATCCGCCTATCATAGCCTTATCGTCCTTTATATTCCGGTCTCCAAAAAGCTCCACGAAATCGGTAGTCATTTTGGAGATGTATTTAGCGGTATACGGACGATCGGGGTGGCGGCTCAACTGCACTTTTTGCCAGGGCGTAAGGTTCTGTGTGATCGCCCGGCGGGTTTCCAGTACGCGTTCTTCCAGTTTTTTGATAGGGTCACTCAGGTCCAGTTTACTCTTCTCAGCCTTTTGCTTCAGTCCTTCGATGTCGTCGAACAGATCTTTTATCGGTTTTTCGAAATCGAGGAACTGACGGTTTTTGTCTTGCGGCATAGGTTGTGATAAATAGGGTGTAAAATTAAGGCATGAGGGGTTTTTTATAAAAGATTTCTGAAATGGGGGCTAAAGTGCTGAAAACGTTGGTTTAAAGACCTGTATATTTGTATGTGCTTAATAACCAGCCATGAAGACGAATACAGCCATTCGGCCGATGCGCATTCAAATTCCGGATGAAGACATCGGGGAACTACAGCACCGTTTAAGACATACACGCTGGCCCGGGCCCATCGCGGCCTCCAGCTGGGCAGATGGGACCGACGGCGATTATCTGCGTGAGCTTTGCACCTACTGGCAATCGCATTACAACTGGCGCGAACGGGAAGCCAGGCTGAATCAATATGATCATTATCAAACCGAAATAGACGGCCATACGCTACATTTTATACGGGCCGCAGGGCAGGGACCCAATCCCATTCCATTATTATTGATGCATGGATGGCCCAGCAGCTTTGTTCAAATACTCGACATCCTTCCTTTACTTACCGAAGCGCGTAACGATGGCAGCCCCTGCTTTGATGTCATTGCCGCCTCCATACCCGGTTATCCCTTCACCAGCTTTCCACGTGAGCATGGAGTGGGCTTTGCCCGCATAGCCGGGCTTATAAAGAAACTAATGGTAGATGTGCTGGGGTACCAAAAATTTGCCGCGCGTGGGTCAGACCAGGGCGCCATCGTGCAGCAGCAATTAGGACTGAAATACCCGCAGCACCTGATCGGCGTGCATCGCTCGGGCCTTACGCCATTTGCCAATCCCATGCCTTCCGATCTAAGCGAGGCGGAAAAAGCCTACCAGCAAAAAGTGGCGGCCTGGGCGCCGACAGAAATTATCTATGCCCGGTTGCAGGGAACAAGACCGGAAACCCTGACACCGGCGCTGGCCGATTCGCCGGTTGGACTGGCCAGCTGGATCATTGAGAAGTTTCAGCGCTGGGGCGATTGCGAAGGCGATGTGGACGCTCATTTTGGACGGGATCAACTGCTCGATAATATTTCCCTGCACTGGTTCACCGGTTCGGGGGCTGCATCTATCCGCCTGTACCGCGAAGTATTGCGCGATCTTGGATTAAACGGCCGGGTAGCAGTACCTTCCGCCATCATAATGCCCCTGCATGATGCCGTTACGATACCGGCCCCACGCGAGTGGGCCGAACGTTGGTATAATGTACAACGCTGGACGGTGATGGAGCGCGGCGGACATTTTCCCGAATGGGAGCGGCCAAAGGAGATCGCGGATGATATCAGGGCCTTTTTTAAAGATGTTTTATAAATTTCCCTTCTTCAATTCTTCCACCGCATGATTTGCTGCGCGTGCTGTAAGCGCCATGTATAAGATCGACGGACTTTGATTGCCCGTGCTGGTCATGCAGGCGCCATCCGTTACAAACACATTTTTGCAATGATGTAGCTGGTTCCATTCATTGAGCATGGATGTTTTTAGGTCCTTGCCCATTCTGCAGCCGCCCATTTCGTGAATATCTAATCCAGGCGCTTGTTTGTTATCGTATTGCTCGATATTCTTGCAACCTGCTTTCTCCAGCATTTCGGCAGACTGCGCAAGGAAGTCTTTGATCATTTTTTCGTGATTGTCGTCATAGCCCACTGAAGTCACTAATAATGGGATGCCCCATTGATCTTTTTGATCGGCATGCAGGCGCACATGGTTTTCTGCACGGGGAATAGTTTCGCCCTGCATGTACATATAGGTGTGCCAATGGCCCGGCTCGCTCATGGCATCTTTATATTGGGCCCCGATGGTTTCGGGACAATCATCGTCACTTACCTGTCCACGGTAGGCGCCCATGAATGTGGTAAAACCGCCTACATAATCCGTATCCTGTTTGTGCAGGTTGCGGTAATTGGCAATGATAGGCTCGGTAGGATTGCGGCCATAATAATATTTGTCTTCAAAACCCGGCATGGGGGCATTGACCGCTGCCCGGTAATTGTGAAAGCAAACATATTTGCCCAATACGCCGCTGTCGTTGCCCAGTCCATTGGGAAAACGGTGCGAGGTAGAATTTAACAGCACAAGGTTACTGTTCAGCGCCGATGCATTCACAAAAATGATACGCGAAAAATAATCAGTAGCCTGATGCGAATTGGCATCGATGACACGAACGCCCACCGCTTTGTTTTTTTGCTCATCATAGATGATCGAATGCACTACCGAAAAAGGCCGCACAGTGAGGTTACCTGTTTTTTGCGCCCAGGGCAGGGTAGAAGAATTGGTGCTAAAGTATCCACCAAAAGGACAACCCCGCATACACAAATTGCGCGCCTGGCATTTGCCTCTGCCTTGTTGCAGATGAATGTCTTTGGGCTGCGTCAAATGCGCCCAACGCGCATGCACCAGATAACGGCTTTTATAATTTTGCGCGATGGTTTTTTGAATGTGCGATTCCACGCAGTTGAGATCGAATGGCGGCAGGAACTCACCATCGGGCATAGCCTCGATGCCATCTTTATTACCGCAAACGCCAATGAAGCGTTCCACATGCGAATACCAGGGCGCCACATCTTCATAGCCAATCGGCCAGTTCATGCCATATCCCAACCGTTCGGGTGAAGTAAATTCAAAGGGGCTCCAACGTTGGCAGGCGCGGCCCCAGGTGAGCGATTTACCGCCGACCTGGTAACCTCTTATCCAATCGAATGGCTTTTCCTGAACATAAGGATGATCGGCGTCTTTGATAAAGAAATGCGCTGTGTCGTCACCGAAACCGGCTGCCTTGCTGATAAGCGGATTGGCTTCCTCATAAGCTCGGCTAACCTGCCGGCGGTATTTGAATTCCCACGGCGCTTTGGTGGCAGTGGGATAATCTTTGATGTGCTCTACATTTCTGCCGCGCTCCAGCACCAGCGTTTTTAATCCGTGCTCGCATAATTCTTTTGCGGCCCATCCGCCGCTGATGCCCGATCCAATTACAATGGCATCGAAGGAATTTTGGAGTGTTCCTTTTGTATTGAGGTTAACCTGCAAAGAATCGTTAGGCATAGAATAAAATTTAGATTAAAGCAGCTGCCTGCTCATCCAGGTATACATTAAGATTGGTATGATTGAGTAATAAACTGGCGGGTACTTTTTCTGTTACCGGACCCTGCAACACTTGTTTCACTATACTTGCCTTGTGACTTCCGCTTACGACCAGAAAAACATGACGGGCTTCCATTAGATCGGCGATACCCAGGGTAATGCCTTTTGACAGCTGCTGTTGTTGTTTAAAATATTTTTGTCCAACCTGGATCGTTAAAGGATCCAGATCGGTTACATGCGCATGCAGACCGGGCGAGGCGCCGGGTTCGTTCATGCCTACATGTCCATTCATACCCAGTCCAACGATCGCTATATCGATGCCTCCATGTTCCTGTATGAATTTTTCTACCCGGTTACATTCAGCAGTAAGGTCAGGAACCCTGCCATCGAAGAAACAAAGCCGTTCGGGCGATACCTGCAAAGGTTTGAATAATTGTTGATCCAGGTGGTAGCGGCAGCTTCCTTCATCATCGCCGTTCATACCTACCCATTCATCCAGGCCAACAAAATTCCAATTCGATGCATCCAATTCTTTTTGCCCGGCGCGGTTCACTATTTCTTTGTACAAGCCAGCCGGACTATCGCCTGAAGCCGTACATAAAAGTGGATGAGGAAGATCTTTCAACACCCGTTGCAGGTCATCTGCCATTTGTTTCGACATGCCTTCGTAAAAGGTCTTCACACATATTGCCATGGTATAATTTATTCATATTCCCTGTAAGCGCCAAATCGTGTGCGACAATTATCGCCCAATGTAGTCCTGCACTATGGGGTTAAACTCGTCAGGATACTCCATATTGATCATATGCGCGCAATGTGGCAGCAGCGGATGCTGTTGAAAAACTGGCCAGTGATCAATGGGATGTTTTCTCAACGTATTTATTACGTGGCCATATACATATTGCCTGATGTTACCATTTTGCGGTTTTTATTGACCTTCGAGCAGCTTAATATTCCTGGCCTTGCCCGGGTTCAGCTTATCCTGGCAATAAGAAGTGAAATAAGTATGCCGTTTAAGGAAGTCGATGCTGTAGGCCGTCCAGTCAACAATCTCGATCCCTTCGCGCAGCCTCATTTCCTGCCGTACCTGTTCATTCGTTGAAAAAAAGTCGTCGGTGCCCAGGTGCCAGGTATCGGCATCGGAAACAATTTGTTCTGTCAGGTGTATTGGGTTGGAAGGTATTTTGGTGGCCATAATACAATTGGTGATGGCGTATATGAAGCTGGCATTGCATTGGCAGCCGGTCAAAAATTTCTTCATGATCTCTACGCTCATTTCCTCATGACCACGCATTTTGGCAAACAAATGCCCTGTGTCGTGAAACCAGGCCGCTGTTCTTACAATGAACTTTTCTGTTGCATCGAAATGGTAATGGCCAATCAGCTCCTCGGCATGGGTGACTACTTTAATGGTGTGTGACAGATTATGATAAACAAAGGTATCATTTGCATACGCTTTGTAAAGGGACGTAACATAGCTTACGACTTTTTCCTGTAATACTTCCATCGCAGAAATTCTTGCGCGAAAATAGACGGGGATTCTGAAGAAAATTGGCGTTTTTAATTCTGAAGAAATTCTGAAAAATATGTAAAAGAACACTTAACACTTGGCAATTTCTGTGTTTTATAGGCCCTATGTGGCACAAACTAATTTACTTTGTATAAACTCCCGGTATGAAAGTGTTGATCATCGAGGATGAGCCCTCGCTGAACAAGGCCATGGTAAATTACCTATTGCACCAGCAATACGTGTGTGAATCGGTCGATAATTATCAGGATGCCCTTGAAAAGATAGAGAGCTACCAATACGATTGCATCGTGCTGGATCTGATGCTGCCCGATGGCAGCGGCTTCGACCTGCTCAGACAATTGAAGGCCAACCAGAAAAGCGAGGGCGTGATCATCATCTCTGCAAGAAATGAGCTGGATGATAAATTAACCGGGTTAGACCTGGGCGCCGATGATTATCTGACCAAACCCTTTCACTTACCCGAGCTGAGCGCCCGAATCGCGGCCATCATACGCCGCAAAAATTTACAGGGCAATACCTTTATCCGTTTCGAAGAAATACAGGTAGATGTACAGGCCAAAATAGTCACCGTAGAAAATAAGGAAATACCATTAACCCGTAAAGAATACGAGCTGCTCTTGTATTTTATGGTGAACAGGAACAGGGTGCTTTCCAAAAATGCCATTGCCAGCCATTTATGGGGCGATGAAGCAGATATCGATGGTAGCCACGACATTATTTATACGCATATAAAAAACCTGCGTAAGAAATTATTGCAATATGGGGCGGGCGATTATATACAGAGCGTTTACGGAATGGGTTATAAATTTGCCGTTAGGTGAAATTATTTTCAAAATACAACCGCATCAGCATTGCCGCACTGGTATTGGTGTTTATAGTGGGCTGCATGGCCTTTTATTTTGTAGTGCGCTATGTGCTGATCAGGCAGCTGGATGACACGCTGATCACAGAACAAACCGAGATCATTTCTTATGTAAAGGAGCACAACCGCCTTCCCGAAATAGTGGATGCCTACAACCAACAAATTGCCTTCACGGAAATAAATACCCCGCTGCCGCCAAGGCGGTTTTATTCTCTCAAGATCAGGAACGCGAAAAAAAAAGGATATGAGCTCACCCGCGAGCTGACCTTCGGTATCACGGCATCGAATAAGAATTACCTGGCAACGGTGAGCAAATCACAAATGGAAACCGAAGATCTGCTGCAGCTGGTGATAGGGATCGGCGGGGGCATGATGGCCCTGATCCTGATTGCAGGCTATAGCATCAACCGCCTGGTGATACGAAGGCTATGGAAACCCTTTTACAAAACCGTGCAGGAAGTAGAGCAATACCAGCTGGCCAAACAACAGCCGCTGCTGCTGGAAGCTTCCAACATCGATGAATTCGATCTGCTGAACCAGCGCCTGACAAACATGACAGAAAGGGCGCAGCAGGATTACCAGGTGGTGAAGGAATTCAGCGCCAATGCCGCCCACGAAATGCAAACCCCGCTGGCTGTTATACGGTCGCATACAGAAGCGATGATGCAGGATGAATCCATCTTAAAGCAGCACGACGCATCGATACAAACCATCGAACAATCTGTAGACCGCCTTACCCGCCTGAACCAGGCATTGCTGTTACTGGCCAAGATCGAGAACCGGCAGTTCGTCATCGATGAGTCTATCAGCCTCGATGAATTGATCAGGCATAAGACCGAAGAGCTGTCAGAGCTGATCGCTTCACAAAAGATCACGTTGGAAATGAAACTGGCGCCAGTATCATTATCTTTTAATCAGCACCTGGCCGAAACGCTGGTGAATAATTTGCTGAACAACGCAATCAGGTATAATGTGCCGGGCGGAAAGATCATCATACAGCTTACCCCCAGCGGGTTAAGCATCTCCAATACTTCTTCTTTACCACCACTCGACCCGGAGAAATTAAGCCAGCGTTTTTACCGCCATCCGCAAACACAGCCTGATGGAAATGGCCTTGGACTTTCTATTGTAAAGCAGGTATGTGAGCAGGCAGGATACTGGTTCAATTACAACTATCTGAACGGCTTGCACGTATTCGCTGTGGGCCTGTGATCCTTTGCAGGCAGTTCAAACTTTTCACAGAATCGGCCAATAGGTTTGTGCGCGGATAACGCTTATTCTATGAGAAGAAATTATGTTTTATTGTTTATATGTGCTATTGGTGTAATGCCTTGTATTGGGCAGGAGGTATTTCGCGCGGTGGTAAAAGACAAGGCCACTACGCATTCTCTCTCCGGTGTTTCCGTCACTTCCGGTTCATCCAAAGGCACTGTCAGCAACGACAGCGGTCAGGTAATGCTGGCTTCCCTGCCGGCTGGTAAGGCCACCATCCATTTTTCGCATGTAGGATATGAAGCGCTCGATCTCGATGTAGTGCTGCCTGATACCGGCTGGCATGAAGTATTGCTGTCTCCGTCTGGCGGCGCGCTCGAAGAAGTAACGGTCATTGCCAGTACCCGCAATAACCAGCGGATTGAAAATTCCCCTTTAAAGGTAGAAGTATTGGGCCGGGAAGAAATGAATGAAGAGAACACCATCAAGCCCGGCAATATCGCCAGTATATTGGGCGATGTAAGCGGTATACAGATCCAACAATCTTCAGCGGTATCGGGTAATTCGAATGTACGCATACAGGGGCTCGACGGACGATACACGCAAATTCTGCGCGATGGCATGCCGCTCTTCGATGGCTTCAGCGGCGGCTTCGGCATTTTGCAAATCCCACCGCTCGACTTGAAACAGATAGAGCTGATCAAAGGTTCTGCTTCTACTTTATATGGGGGTGGCGCCATCGGCGGTCTCATCAACCTCATCTCCAAACGGCCCGGTTACCAGCAGGAGGGCGTGCTTACATTGAATCAAACCACGCTGAAGGAAAGCAACGTGAACACCTATATCGCGAAACGTTATAAACACATTGGTTATAATTTTTTCGGGGGCATAACACACCAGGGCGCCGTGGATGTGAACGACGATGGTTTTTCTGATGTGCCCAAGCTGGATGCAGTGATCGTTCATCCGCGTTTATTTATTTACCCTGGCAGCAACACCACCATGGCGCTTGGTTATACCGGCACGTTCGAAACGCGCAAGGGCGGCGATATGTTCGTGATCAAAGGAGATGAGAATGGAATGCACCAATTCTTTGAAAATAACAAGACCGCCCGCCATACCGGCGATCTGCTGATCGAGCACAATATGCACAATGGCAAACAGCTGGACCTGAAAGCAAGCGTCAGCTCGTTTGACCGGGATATTACCACCAATCTACATTTCTTCCAGGGCAACCAACTGAATTATTTTACGGAATTGTCGCTTCTGACGTCCAAAGAAAATTACAGCTGGGTGGCCGGCTTAAATGTAACAGGCGACCGTTTTAAGATCGGTCCATCCGACCCCGTAGCGCTGACCAACTTCAACAATAATACCATCGGCGCTTTTGCGCAGGCAACGGTTAATCTGCCGGTTCGCACAATACTGGAAGCCGGTATGCGCGGTGATCATCATAATCAGTATGGCAATTTCTTTTTGCCTCGTATCGCATTGTTCCATCGCTTCAATGAGCAGTGGGCTACGCGCATGGGTGTGGGATGGGGATATAAAACGCCCAATCCGCTTGCGGTGCAAACTGTCGATTACCCCATCGAGCAGCTACAGCCATTGCCAACGGATATAAAAGCAGAAAGATCTGTTGGATACAATGCCGAGCTGAACTTCAAAAAAGAATTCGGTGAGCATGCGTCCGTCTTCATCAACCAGGCTTTCTTTCTTACACAGATCAATAGTCCCGTTATTGCTACCGAGCAGGCCAATGAGCAAGTGACCTTTGCCAATGCCGGCAAACATGTGCTTACGCGTGGATTCGATACCTATGTGCAGGCGCAGCTGCATGACTGGGAATTGTATGCGGGGTATACGTATACCATTGCCGAACGGAAATATTTAGCCGTCAACCAATTCATGCCGCTCACGCCGCGTAACAGGTGGGCTTTTGTAACGGTGTATGAGATCCCTGAAAAATGGCGTTTTGGACTGGAAGGCTCATATACCGGTCCGCAGTATCGCGATAGCGATTCCAAAACGCCCGGCTATTTGTTTATAGCAGGCATGATAGAAAAAAAGTTGGGCGATGCGATCAGCATCGTACTGAATTGTGAGAACCTGCTGGATTACAGGCAAAGCAGGCACGAAGCATTATTCACTGGGACCATCAGCAATCCTTCATTCAAACCTTTATGGGCGCCGATCGATGGGCGGGTGGTGAATCTCTCTGTTAGGTGGAACTGGGCCAAAGCCCGGCGGTGAGCTGCTAATTTGTCCCGTAGGGACTATATATTGGTAGAACCATGCGAATATGAAATGAATACGTCCCGTAGGGACGAATAGATATACCAGGCATCCTTATTACGTCCCTACGGGACGTATCCTCAACGATTAATTTTGTAGCTACCGATATTATGTCCCTGGCGGGACGATTACCAGCTCAGCGAAACCTTAATTCCATCGGGATTATTATCAAATCCTACATAATATGTATGAGAACCCGCGTCCCAGGTTGTTTCAACATCTTCTATCTTATCTCCGGTGCCATTGGTAAGGACAGTTTGTTTCGGTTCACCCGGTAACAATACCCGCATGCTGTTGCGTGTGTTCTTTGGACTTTTGGTCACAAAGGAATAAGAACTATTGGTGACTGCTTCGTTGTACACACGGCAGGCGCCTGCCAGCACCTGTGGCTTATTTTTGTTCTCAATGCGGTTAATGTTATACAAAAAAGCCTGCGTGCCCGGTTGCACGGTTTTCTCTGCCAGCACAGGCAGTTTCGGATCAAAGAGATCGATTACCGGTCCTTTGATCACAAAGGGCTCCTGATTGGTGCTTTCATCCATCACAGATGCAATATCATAGGGCCCTCTTTTCAGAAAGAAATTGTTTTTGAAAACAAGCTCGCCGGCTTTTGCATCGTTCTGCCAGGCATTTTTGATGAGATCGATATAGGGTTTGTCGCCATTCGCTTCCATGACAAACTCTTTCGGATTTTGCCGCACCACATAAACAGTTCCTTTGCCAACCTTAAAATGTTGATTGGCATTGGTTGGTTTTATATGCAGCAATGCAAATAAATGGTTGGAAGGCGCTGCATATTTATTGCCCTTCGTATTCCACCATTCCATTACTTTCTGATAAGGATCATCATCACGGCCGCAATAAACCAGCACACCGCCTTTGTTCACCCAATCCGCCAGGTATTTATGCACATCGGCCGACACGGGTTTCATATTGGAATAGCTCATCACCAGCACTTTGATGTCTTTCAAAGTAGCGGGGTAAGAAAGGTTCTCCATATGCACCGTTTGCACCGGCACGCCACGCTTAACCAGCGGCAGCGTTTGTCCGTAGAAATTAGAGAACTGCGGGTCTTCAAAGCCATTGTGTGTGGGAAAGCGCTGGAACATCAGGGAATTGCTCATCAGCACGCCGATGCCATTTGAACCTGTTACCTTGTTGGCAGAGACGGAAATGTCGTTCAGCGCATTCACCATCACCTGCATTTGCGTGGAGTAATATTTCGGGATCAATACGCGCTCATCGCTGTTGGCCATTTTATAAGGCCGCGTGTAAATGCGTTCAGGCCATGGCATCACTTCGTAATTCGCGACTACGGGATATAATAATTTAGCCGTGAATGTAGCCTCGTAGTTACGTTTGTAATCGGCCCAATCCCTTGCCCGGTCTTCTATGGGATCGGTAAGGAAGAAGAGCTTTCTTTTGGTGGGCGCCGTCATCGATACCATGGAGCCGTATTCGAGAAAGGCATTTTCGAACACGCGCTCTTTTTCCAGCCCGTTGAAGTAGGTTGGTTCGCGTGAGGTGCCCGTCCACACCTGTGCAATGTAACCATCGATGCCAGGCAGGGAAGCGAGGCTGGCTTCGGGACTTACGATCTGCCATGATGAGTAGTTCACGAGCGAGTGCGTGGGGATATACACTTTCACATCCATGCCTTTTGTTTTACCATAGGCTTTGGCATACTCCGACACCTGCTTAATGGCATTGTAGTACAGGTGATATTTTAATTTATTCGACAGATAGGTGTTCTCCGGCGATTCATGCTGCGGCCTCCAGGGGAAGCCATAATATTGCTGCCATTCTTGTTTGAACACTGCACTGTAACCCGCGCGCGCCCAAAACTCGGGCTCTTCCAAATAAATGGAGCTTACGCCGGCATCGATCACTCTTTTCACCACACCCTCTTGCATAAACTTTATATAAGATGCTACCGGTACGATGTATGGCACATTTCTGCCATGCCAGATGGTATCGCCATTGCGTTGTACCTGTCCTTCGCCCAGGTGGTTCTTTCCATCCCACTTGCCTAAGAAATAATCATCGTATTGTCCCCAGGCAATGCCCGTCATGAAATGTACTTTGTAGCCGCGGTCGCGCCACGACTTCACCCGCTCTTCGAAAGATACATTCCCACGCTGGCTTACGCCGTACACAATGGCGATATCGGACCGCACATCTATTTCCGGGATCCAGACGTGACTGGTTTGAAAGGCTGTTTTTTCTTTGGTATTGGGTGGTGTGGAAATAATAGCTGTACCGGTTGATGAGGCAGCGCTTTGCGCGAATGTGTGGCCGGTCATCAACGCCAGCATACAGATCATGAGATTTCTTTTCATACGGTGTCGTGTTGATCGCCATTACGGAATGGCGATGGTTTTGATATCGGTATAATTGTATTGTTTTAAACCATAGGTTGTTCTGGCGCCTACCCGCAACCAATAGCTTCTTTTGCCGGGCAGCTTGCCGGTAGTTTTCAGCGTCAGGGTTTGGCCGATGATAGCGTTGCCTGCGCTGCCGCTATAGGTCATTTGCTTTGAGTACCGGTTGTCGTAATTGTTGTTGCCAACATACGGCACGGTGTTCAAATAAAAAAATACATCGCTGACATCCGACTGGAACTTTGGATCGCTGGTGCCACGCGATACTTTTACCTGAATGGTGATAGAGCTGTCTGCTGCGTTCAGCACCGGTTCACCGATCCATTCCACGCGCAAAAAGGGCTCTACTTCAAACTGTAGCTCGGTTACGCTGCTGCCTATCTCAACGGTTTGACGTTTATCTACGGTAATTGTTCCATTGGCATCGTATTGCACCAGCGGCACAAAAGCGCCTTCCACACTTACTTTATTGGTGCCGGGGAACAATTTGGTATAATTAAAGGTACCATCCTGCATGCAATTGAAATAAAAAGGCGTAGGATTATCGCTCCAGCTGATCTCTTCCAGCTTCACGCGGGTGCCGCCACCGCCATATTCGGTTTGAATAAGCGCATTCTTATTGCTGACATCGACCACACGGCCTTTGATGGTGGAGCTAGGGGCATCATAGTTGTCGACCTTCGAACAGGCCAGCTGTGAAATGGCGACGATAACAGCAAAACTATATAGTAACTTTTTCATTGGTGATAATTTGTAGTTAATAACCGGGATTCTGTATCAGGTGATGGCTTTTGTTGATCTCATCGGTGGGTATTTGCTCGTAATACCATTTGGGATCAAAATTGTAGAACCTGTTCTTCTCGTCTTTTCTTACATCGAAAAAGTATTTGCCGTTCTCTGCCGCATAAAAGGGCATCAGCGTGCGGTACAATACATTGTTCTGTTCTTTGTCGAGAATGCGCCATCTCTTCAGGTCCCACCAGATCTTGTTTTCAAAGCCCAGCTCTTTGCGTCTTTCGGTGCGAACGATCTTGATATCATTCAATGCACCGGTAGAGGCCAGCAGGTTGGCCCCGGCTCTTTCCCTGATCTGGTTGATGTCGTTGAAGGCATCGGTGAGGTAATCGGCGCCTGTTTGTCCGGCGCTGTACAACTCATAGGCAGCTTCGGCCCGGTTCAGCAATACTTCTGCATAACGGATCTCTATCCAGGTCTGGTCTTCATTGTTTTCTTTTACCTGCGATTTGTCCAGCGATTCATCCAGGTATTTTCTGATGGAGAACCCGGTTTGTGAAGAAGTCTCATCACTGAAGAATGTGCCGCTTTTGCCGGCGGGATTCATTTTGGCGCCATTGGGTAAGGTGTACGGTGTTTGCGTGCCATTGGCCGATTGCACAATGTTGGTGGTGGGATATTGTATGGTAGAACCCGGTGGTATCAACGGGCTTACACCACCTGCAACAGGACCGGTATAAATACCGCGGCGGATCTCGATGCTTTCACCTTTGAACAGATCACCGGGCAAAATAACCGTTGCACGCAGGCGCGGTTCTGCATTGGCAAACAGGTCCATCGTATTGTTGTAAAATATGTACTTGCCGTTTGCATCTAAATTTTTCAACGTGCTGTCTGGATTTTTGGGAAGGCCGTCGAACATTTCTACAAAATCAAGCGTAGGAGAGACCTCTGAAGAATAGCCATTAGGCCCCATGCTTTGCGCCGGCACATTGTAGGCATCGTATCCATGCACCGATTGCGGATAGCTGTATGCCTTGATGAAAATATTTTCCGGGCTTTCGGCATCGAAGAACAGCTTCACGTAATTCTGGTACTGCGCGTCCTTGTTACCGGCCGACCAGGCTTTTTTATACAGGCTGTATTTGCCTTCGACCATCACTGCTGCATCGTAGGCCTGCTTGAAATAGCCGTTTGCCTTATCGGCCGGCATGCCGCATACGCGATTGTGATTGGCATCGAATAAAGATACCGTATTGTATTTGGCAATGGAGCCCGCATGCAACATGGCCCTCGATTTAAGCGCAGCTGCCGCATATTTGTTGGCGCGTCCCTGCTGGTTGGTTGTGCCCAGCTTGGCGATGGCCGTATCCAGATCGGCGGCAATGAAATTCCAGGTATTTTCTTCCGATGCACGGGGAATATCGAGCGTGGCTACATCATCTACAGGATATTGCAGCACATTGGTAACGATAGGTACGCCGCCATATCTTTTGGCCAATGCATAATAAGTAAAGGCGCGAATAAAATGGGCTTCGCCTATCCAGTTGTCTACTTCAGTAGCATCAAAGTTGGAAGTGTATTGGGGCAGTGTGGTCAAAAAGTAGTTGGTCTCGCGGATCAGCTTGTACGCATCGGCCCAATACAATACCGATTCCGACATGGCATTGCGCTGGTCGCGGCTGAGCGCTTCGCCGGTTATGGCGGGGAATGGACTAATGATCCAGAACATGTTCAATCCGCGTGCAGGTGAATACCGGAAGTCTTCTATTGGCAATTCACTATACAGCCGGGCAAAATAAATGCGTACGCCGCCGCTGCTGCTGAATACCTCATTGTCCTGTATGATGTTCATGGGCGAAATATCCAGCTTGGTGCAGGCATGCAGGCTATAGATCAAAAAAATGGATATAATATATTTAAAGCATTTCATACATCGTACAGTTTAAAAGTTAACATTGATTCCGGCGCTTACCGATTTATTTAACGGATACAGGTAGCCGTAGGTGGCGGATGGATGCTCGGGGTCAACATATTTCAATTTAGTGATGGTAAAGATGTTGTACCCGTTTGCATATACGCGCGCACCCTTGATGCCAATGAGATCGGCAATTTTTGAAGGAAGAGTGTACCCGATCTCTGCCGTTTTAAGGCGCAGGTAGGCGCCGTTCTGCGTATTCACCAGTGAGTTGGTAGGCGGCACAGTGCCTGTATAAGGAAAGTGCCCTGCTACCCAAACAGTGTTGGGATCATATGGATCGGCCGTTGGATCTGCGGGGTGGTAGTTGTCGAGAAATTGTTCCAGCGCGCTGCTCCGGTTCGATCCCCACAGCGGTGTATTCAACTGTTCGAAATAGGCCACATTCGCTTTGGCCGCTCCCTGGAACAAGAGGTTAATATCAAAACCTTTGAAAGAACCGCCAAGCGTAAGGCCGTATTGTATCAGTGGAGCGCCTGAATAACTGATGGGATGTACGTCCAATCCATCGATCTGTCCGTCGCCATTCCAGTCTTCCAATATATAATCGCCGGGCAGTGTATTTCTTCCCAATGCGATCTTGCTGTTGTAGATATCCTGGAACGATGTATACCGGCCGGCATCTCCATAACCAAAGTAAGTGGTGGTCCAGTACCGTTCGTTCTGATTGTTCAGCCAGTTGAGGTATGAGTTGCCCTGCCGTGCCTGTTCGATGTACCGGTTCAGTGTGCGGGCGTAAGAGAATATTCCTTTTACAAAATAGCTGAACCTGCCAAGGTGATTGCGGTGGTTCACTTCGAGGTCGAATCCCTGTGTTCTGTCGCTGTTGAGATTTTCCTGCGGCAGGTTGGCGCCTACATCACCCGGTAAGCTCAACACCCTTGTTGCCAGGATGCCGTTTCTGTCGCGGTTGAAGAAATCGACTGTAAAACCCAGCAGCCCCTTCCACGCCTCTGCATCTACGCCTATATCAAAAGTTTTAGACACATACCAGGTAAGATTGGGATTGGGAATACCGGTGCTTTGCAATGAGTTCACAAAGGTGCCATCGAACACCGATCCCGGTGGCAGCCTGTTGTTATCGCCGGTAGCGGGATACAGGTAACCGGTTACGTATTGATAGGCCGCCGCCGCATCATCACCCAGCTTACCATAAGAGGCTCTTATCTTGAGGTTATTGATGAAAGAAAGCGCATCGCTGTTCCTGAAGAAACTTTCCTCAGATAAGCGCCAGCCAACAGAAGCAGCAGGAAAGAAACCCCATTGCGATTCCTTGGGAAATCTGCTCGATCCATCATACCGGAAGGAGAATTCTGCCAGGTATTTTCCACGGAAGCCGTAATTCAAACGGCCAACCAATGCTTTGTTGGCGAATTTGTACAGCTGTGCCGGATCCATATAAGCCTGCTGGTTCAGGGCATTACCTGCCAGCAGTTGGTCTACAGGCAAGGACAGCTGACGGGTAGCATAGAAGTTATCGCTTTGCCGCACGCTTTGCTCATACAAGGCCAACACCTGTATATCGTGATTACCAAACGTGTGATCGTAATTCAACGACAGCTGACCCAATGTAGAAGGTAAGGTGAAGTATTGTCTTGTGATGGTAGTGGGTGATCCCTGTGTGAATTTGTTGTAGGCGCTGGTGGCGGCATTATAGGTATACTGGCTGTATTCTTTCTGGAAGAATTTATTGTCCGTGGCCTTGTAATCATAGCTGAACAGGCCTTTTACACTCAAACCGCTTACATATGGAACTTTATAGGTAACGGCCAGCGATGATTGAAACCACCTGTTGTTATAGGTTTTGTATCCTGAGATATCGCTGTTGGATAAAGAGATGGGGTTGGTGCCATCTACCGATCCCTGAAAAAGATGGCCGGGATCGTCGTTGGCATAAAACGGATCGAGCGGGTTTTGACGCCATATCGACCGGATCACCCACCACATATCATTGTATGGCTGGTTCTTGGTATCGAGTATACCGTTCATGTTCAGATCGAGCGTAATATTATTGGTAAGCTTGCTGGTGATATTCGAGCGCAGATTATAACGTTTGTAATTCAGGTCACCGCTTTTGAGCATACCATCCTGGTAGGTATAGCCAACACTGAGGAAATACGTGGTGTTTTCATTACCGCCGGTGGCGCTGAGGTTGTGCTGCATTTGCGGAAAACTTTTTCTAATGGCGGCATTGTACCAGTCATAGCTTTTTTTGGTGCCGTTCTGATAGTCTTCAAAGTCGGAGAGCTTATACACCAGCGTACCGCCGTTCACATTGTGCAGGGCCTGCTGGTTTACCAATACCATATATCCAATGGCGTCGAGCGGTTTGGGCATGCCCGATGGGAATTGCCAACCCTGGTTACCCGAATAGGTAAGCTGCAGTGTTCCTTTCTTTCCTTTTTTGGTGGTGATCAGCACCACGCCGTTCGCTGCCCGTACGCCATACATGGCGGCCGAAGCGTCTTTCAATACAGAAATACTTTCAATGTCGTTGGGATCGAGCCGGGTGATGTTATCTCTCGGCACACCATCTATGACCACCAGCGGACTACCCAGTCCGCGTATGTTGATCGAATTATCGAATGAGCCGGGCTCAGCCGTATTCTGTACCACATTCAGGCCGGCTACTTTACCGGTGAGCATGTTCTGCACGTTCTCGTTCTTAGTAGTTACAATCTCCTGGCTGGTGACAGAAGAAACAGCGCTGGTGAGTGTACGTTTTTTCTGGCTGCCGTATGCCACTACCACCATGCTTTCCAGCTCGGAGACCGCCGCTTTCATCGATACCGTAATAGGTTGTTGCAGGTTCGTGACCTTCACCTGTTGCGCCTGATAGCCGATGGAGCTGATCTCGAGCATATCATTCAGCTGCGCTTCGATCGTAAACTTTCCATCGGCATCGGTAGAGGTGCCAGCTCCTGTGCGCCTGTTCTTTATAGACGCGCCTGCCAGTGGTTGTCCTGTACTGTCTCTTATTACACCGGTAATGGGCGGTAGCGGTTCCGGCTCCGGTGTAGACAATACGGCCGGCGTTATTTTCGGCTTGATGATGATCGTTTGCTCAACAATGCTGTAGGTGAGCGGTAAGTTGGCGAGGCAGGCGTTCAACGCTTCTTCGATCGACACATTGCTTACATTGATATTGATGTTCGTTTTGCCGGCAAGCTTCAACACTTCATCTTTATAGAAAATATAAAAGCCCGTTTGCTTGCGGATGGATTTGAAGATCCTTTCCAATGAAGCATTCTTTTCATTCAATGTGATCTTCTGGGCAATGCCTGTTGCATGCAGCTGCATGCTGGCGATGATGAGGAGCACGATCGTTAATTTCATAATCAGCAACGTTTTGGATGTTAGAGCAGGGGTATAGGATGGCCCCCTGAAATTGACCTTGAATTTCATATACAATTTTTGAGTTATGAAACAATCTGTACGCTAACTACCAGGAGTTTCTACAGTACCGTCAGCGTCTTTCCTTCCAGCTTGAACCGGAGGTCGCTTTCTTCGAGAATACGAAGCACCTTTAGCAGGTTGTTAGCTCTGGGTACGATTCCGCTATAGTGTCCGTCGGGGATGGGGCCTTTATATTGTACCTCTACATCATACCACCTTTCCAACTGGCGCATGATGGTTTGAATATCGCTGCTGCTGAATTGGAACAAACCGTTCTTCCAGGCGATGACCGGTTCGGTATCGACATCATCATCGATCGTGAACCGGGCATCGTGTGTAAGCATAGCTTGTTGACCGGGGCGTAATGTGGCCTCCCGATATCCATCGGGATGCCGGTTTGCCGTTGTCGATACTTTCACCTTGCCTTCGAGCAAGGTAGTGTTCACAACAGCTTCATTTTCGTATGCATTCACGTTAAAATGGGTGCCCAGCACTTCTACTTCCGCTTTGTCATTCACATTTACCCTGAAAGGCATTTTTTGTCCTGAGCGAAGCGGAAGGCTTGCCACCTCAAAATAGGCTTCACCTTTTAGCAGCACATTTCTTTCTTCACCGGCAAATACAGTGGGAAACCGGAGTGAGGAGGCGGCATTCAGCCACACATGGCTGCCATCGGGTAAGATGATATGGTATTGTCCGCCACGTGGCGTAGTGATGGTATTATATAAAACCGGCGCATTGGGTGATGCGCTGCAATTATAGCTGAGCCGGCCATTGTTCAGCTTAATGATCTTTGTATTGCCTTGCTGCGCCAGCAAACCCGTGGCGGAATCATCCAGGGTGATGAGCGAACCATCTGCCAATTGCAGGATGGCCTTGTTACCGCCCGGTGCTACATCATTCACCGGCGCTTTTTGCTGTGGGATGGTGGCGACGCTTTTGGCGGTATTGTCTTTCTGTAAAAAGAAATAAGCGCCTGTTACGACCGCTAAGAGAATGGAGGCCGCGGCTATCCAGCGCCATCGTGTTATACGGGGAACAATGACCGGCTCTTTGGACGCAGGCGGGCCATTTTCTGCCTGTTGCATTATTTTACGGAAAATGGAATCGGTACGGCTTTTATCGGAGAGGTGGTTAAAAGACCGTTCGTTCAGCGCCTGTTGAACGGCTTGTTTCAGCGCTTCGGTATTTTCATGCTTTTGAAGGTATTGCAATAATTCATGTAGTTCCGCCGGTGTAAGCGTGTCATTAAGATAACGGTTCAACAACTCTCTGAAATCAGCATTGCTCATATGGCAGCCAGATAAAGGTTAATGATATATCTAAAGACGCGGCGAAAGCCAGCAGGTATGAGTTGCGGTAGAAAATTTTTTTTTCAACTACAGCAAACCGGCAATGATACAATACAAAACGGCGAAGGCTTCTATTTCAGAATGGGTGTGCAGATAATGGCGAATGAACTGCAATGCTTTGTTCATGTGCGATTTAACGGTATGAATGGAAATATTGAGACGGGTGGCGATCTCTTCCTGGTTCAATCCCTGCTCGCGGCTCATACAATATACCTGATGTTGTTGCGGCGGCAATTGTTCAATGGCGCGATGCACCAGCGATTCGGTTTCCCTGCACAGGAACTGATCTTCGGGTGTGTTGCCGATTTCGCTGAAATAGTTTAGCAGATGATCGGTGAAAGGTTGCTCATTGGTTTTTTTGCGCAGCAGGGAAATGATATGATTGCGTGCAATGATAAAAAGATAGTCGCTGAAATTTTTTAGCAAGGGTAATTCTTCGCGTTTGAGCCAGATCTTTATAAATATATCCTGTACGATCTCTTCGGCCATTACGGGCGACTTGGTGAAGGCGAAGGCTACCCCATAGATATTGTCCCAATGCTGTTCGAACAAAGTCCGGAACGCCGCCTCGTCGCCTTTTGCAAGGCTGGCAAGCAAAGCAGGCTCGTCATATGATACACACGTGGGCAATCTTTTAGTTTGAATGTTGGTACATAAAGGTATACAAAATATACATTTATCAAGTGGTACCGTTTTTGCATAAATGGAAAATATATTTAAACGGATAATATTTAATGGAATATGGTAAGGGCCATTGTTCTGTTTTTCTTGTTAATAATCTGTATGCAGGTCACAGCAGAACAAACACCACCTGCGCCAGCCACTGATACCGTACTGGTGGCGGCCAGTGATCAATACAGCGATCCCTCTTTGTTGAATCTGATCTTATTGGGAAAGAACTATCGTAAAGACTGGTCGACGCCGGTTTCCTTACCTGTGTTCAATTTAAAAGCGTCCGGCATGACCATTGTGGAATTAGGCGGGGGCATGCAAACCAAAACATTGGATCTGAAAGATGCAGCTGGTGAAGAATGGGCATTGCGTACGGTTGATAAAGATCCAAGCGAAGCATTACATGGTATTGCAAAGAACAAGCTCACCGTGCAAACATTGCAGCAATTGATCTCTGCTGCGCAACCTTATGCACCTTTGACGATCCCTACGCTGGCGAAAGCAGCTGGCGTAACAGTTACGCATCCCACATTTTATTGGGTGCCCAACGATGCCGCTTTTGGTAAATACCGGGATATATTTGCCAATACCGTTTGCTTACTGGAAAGAAAAGATGTAACGCCTGAAAAGGTGAAAACAATAGAAACGAAAGAACTGGTTGATGAGCTGCTGCAATCCAACACACATCAGATCGATGAAGCAGCATACCTGCGCGCCCGTTTGCTGGATATGCTGATCGGCGATTGGGACCGTCACCAGGACCAATGGGTGTGGGCAGCGGCAAAGCAGGGCAACCTGGTAAAGTATGAAGCGTTGCCTAAAGACAGGGACCAGGCTTATTTTCGTGCGCAGGGCGTATTGGTGAAATTGTTGTCGTTCGGCAAGCTCAAACACATAGTGGGCTTTACACGTTCGAGTAATAATATAAAAAAGCTGAACAATAAGTCGTGGAATATGGATCGCTTGTTTTTAAACAAACTTAACTATGCAGACTGGAAAAGGATCGCGCAGGATTTTTATGATCACGTAACACCCGAAGTCATTGATCAGGCAATAAAAAAATTACCTCCTGAAATTTATGCCATCAGCGGAAAAAAGCTGACTGATAAATTGGTGCAACGCAGAAATGGATTGGTTCAAAATGTACTACGCTATTACCGGTTCCTGTCACGCCATGTTACCGTTTATGGCAGCAGTGAACCGGAGGTCTTTACGATAAAAGGCAATAAAGACAGTGTTACGGTTACCGTTGCCAATAAGCAGCGCAATACAATTGTATATGCGCGCACTTTTTATGCTACTGAAACGAAATCTATTCAATTGTTGCCATTGGGTGGCAATGATGTGATCGATCGTAAGGAAATAAAAGGTTCGAAAATAAAGATCAACATCGATACCGGTATGAATACCGGCTCTTATACAGCGGTGTTGCGCGATTACTTGCGCATTAAAAAATAAAGCGCTTTATTATCTTTGTAACCTAAAACAATTTACCCATGTTCAACGACCTGTTTGGCAAACTGCAGGAAGCGCAGCAGAAAATGCAGGAGAAAAAGGCAAACCTTTCCAACGTGATCGTAGAAGGAGAAGCGGGAGAGGGCGCCGTGAAAGTGACCGTTACCGGCAACCGGGAGGTGAAATCCATTTCGATCGATGACAAATTACTCGCTCCCGGCAATAAAGAAGAGCTGGAAGACCTGCTCATCACTGCCCTGAACCGCGCTATGGAAAACGCTGAGAAAAAGTTCCAGGAAGAAATGCAGGATGTTGCCGGCAATATGCTGGGCGGGTTTGGACAATAAACGCTTCCTGCCTATCTCCCCGTCAAACCCGGCCAAAACGGTGTTCCGTTAAAGGCCTGTATATACAGGAAGATCGTGAGTATGAAATAGGCTGCCGCAAATAGCTGCGTCGCCCGGTTGCTTTTGGCGATATAATATCCAAACAAGGGAAGTATTTGCAATGAATGAATGCCGATAAAATGCGCCACCCGCAGATCGCCATACCGGCTGCTCCAATTAAAAAGCGGAATGCCGGGCCCGCCATCCGCAGCGCCTACCGTATGCGACAGGTGTGACGCCATAACACCTCCTTCAAACGCAAAGATCACAAACAATATAATGCCCATGCGAATGCCCCAAATGTAAGGCATCGGTACATTGAATTGTTTTTGTTTGAAGAAATAATAACCGATCACCCCCGTCCAGGCAGTGAGCACCGAAATGGCAACGCCCATCAGGATAAACAGGGATCGGTAGAGTGGGGTGGAGATATTGAAATGCGACAACCGGCCATTCGCTGCCTGCCAGGTAATGATCACCTGCTCGATGATCATTACGATCACCACCATCCAGGTGTAATACCGCACGCGGCGTTTGTTATCCAGGTAATGCAGGAACCAGGCCATCGTCCAGCAGAACAGCCAGATAGAAAAAAAGAATTTCATGGGTTTGATCCATGCATTGATGCCCAGCACGATCGTGTCGGTAGTCTGGATCATTACAAGACTGATCAGTCCGCCTAAAAAATAAAGCCATCCAAAATAATACAGGATCAGGTTGCGCTTTCTTAATTCGTTCAGGAGATACATAGCTCAAAAATTTTCTGAGAAATATTTTTTGGTCTTCAACCATCGAATGAGCAGGTAGATCAATAATCCCATTGGGCCCAGCAGAAAAGTGAACAACAGGCAGGGAGCGGCCAGCCAGTGGTTGACCTGGTGTTTGCGTGCGTTGTTCTTTATCCATAGGCCCACCATCAGATCGAAGGCCAGGTAATGCACCCAGCCTGCCAGCAGTATTTTTTGATCTTGAAATAAATGGGTTACGCCTGGCAACGAGCTGAAGTTGCGGAGATCGGCAGGTCTGAATTCGGTAAACACGAAATAAGTGTACACCATCGCCAGCAGCGTAATGATGATGCCGATGATCAGCTTGTCTGACCGGAATGCTGGCATAAAAATGAGGATCAGCCATCCGATCATAGCCAGGCCGTTAGCCAATCTGAATAGGATCTCAGGTGTCATATGGTTCTAAGTTAACCTGAATTTCAGGTAAAACCATATGCCGATATTATTGAAAACGGGTAACTTATTCGTCGATTTTTGACAAGATAATGATAGCCGTTATATCGTGGAGGGAGGCTTATTTGGTACTATATACTTTTTTATGGTTCAGGATATACCGTGCGCTCACAGCCACGTTCGTCCAGGTAAAATGATCGTCGCTATTAAAATAAGCAGATGGTATCCAATCGAGCTGAAAATTGATGGGTGAAGTAAACACACGCCAGTCGAAACCTATAATAGCCGAAGCGCCCAGGCTTTTTCTTTCGAAGTGATAGGAGGGGCCGGCGCCTATAATGGCCGAAAAACGTTTGCCCGCCAATGGCGCATTGTTTTGTACCAGGGCGGTGGCAAATATGCCGCCATCGTTCTTATCAAAGTCCTTGGCCAATATGCCTTCAAAAGCAAGGTGGCCCGAAGTGAACTTCTTGAATGTGATACCGGCCGAACCGCCCGCGCGGATGCCTAATGCCGTTTCTTTTCCGTTGTATTGGGTGAAGGCGGTTATTTGCAGCAGCAGTGCAACGATAAGGCAAGTCATTTTCATCACCAATAGATTTAAAGTTTAAGGGTATTGTTCACACCTTAATGGGAGAGTAAAACCATGCCAGTCGCGCTTCAGTGTTGGCCTTGCTGTTATAACCTTTCCATTGACGGCATACTGGGGAAATAAATAGTCATATTTACATCTGATATATAAAAAAAATTGCAATTAGCCAGCGGCTAATTGCAATGTCTTCTACCAATATTGTATCTCTAACGGGATATGATAATGCCCCGTCAGGGGCAAAATATTGGTAGAGAAAAAATGTCGGAGTCACATCATCGTCCTGTAGGGACGATATATTATTTCAATGGCTTAGACAACAAATAACGCGTCATAAAAATGCCTTGCCCGTTATTACCCGGACTAAGCGACAGGGGCGTAGACTGCTCCAGCTTCCATCCTTCATCTGTAAAGCCTTTCAGCGTTTGCATGATCTTTTGCTCATTCTCCTGGATGTTCTTGAAATTGATGCCGGTGAGGCTGAACAAATTGTTCAATTCCATATCTTTCTGTGATCCATCGGCATTGGTGATGATCATTTTGGAACGGCCCATACCTCCGCTTACCACCGATTCAATGGTAGTGATCTGCATGAATTGTTTGCCTGATTCTGATTTGATATCCTGGGCAAAGGAAGACCCTGCAAAAAGTACGATCAACAAGAGGGCTATAAAGAGTTTTTTCATGGCGTATACATTTATGGACGCAAAGATGGAGCTGGCCAGGTGAGAAATGAACGCCGGGATGTATGAACTGTTGAAAGTAGTGGATGTAGTGTAGGATCGGCTGATATTCTTGCATGTTCCTGTCAGTAATTTTTTCTTTCCGGCTGTCATTGAAGAATACCATAACCAAAAACGCTTGTCTATGAAAATAGCTTACTTCTCCACCGCCGGTGGTAGCTACCTGTCTATCTTCTTCCTGATCATGGACTGGATGAACAGCCGTTTGTATGTATGTGAATGCGTTTGAGACAACTTGTGGAGTGGCGATGATGAATGGAGTGTGGTTGTTTTAGCAGTTGTTAGTACGGGAAAACCGTTATTTTTGCACCCGATGAAAAGACCTGCGATATGAAATTATGAAATTTATTCTAACAGGTATGCTCCTGTGCTGCCTCACATTTTCTACACAGGCGCAAAATATATTCAAGGCAATTATAAAAGGTAGCGCCGAAAACCAGCCGCTTTCAGGCGCTACCGTAAAATGGAAAGAAGGAAATAAAACAGTTGTTTCAGATACCACGGGGCTGATAGTTATAGATGTTATTCCAAACGGCGCCCAAACATTCACTGTGTCTTATGTTGGATTGAAAGAAAGAACAGTAACCTATACCTTCCCTTTGCCGTCGAATGAGACCATTGGGATTGAAATGGGAGCCACGGAAGAAGACCGGGAAGAAGAAGTGGTGGTGACCGCCACCCGCACCAGCCGCACCATCGCCAACACGCCCACCAGAACAGAGGTTATTTCGGGAGAAGAGCTGGCAGAGAAAGGCAACATGAAACCTGGTGATATAAGAATGCTGTTGAACGAAAGCACCGGTATTCAAACCCAGCAAACATCGGCTACTTCATTTAACGCAGGTATCAGGATCCAGGGTCTCGACGGTCGCTATACACAAATTCTCAGGGATGGCTATCCCTTGTATGCCGGGTTTTCGGGAGGGTTATCTATTTTACAGATCGTGCCCCTGGATTTGAAGCAGGTCGAAGTGATAAAGGGTTCGGCTTCCACGCTCTATGGCGGTGGCGCCATTGCCGGACTGGTCAACCTGGTATCGAAAACTCCTGGAAAAGAAAGAGAGCTGAACTTCCTTGTAAATGCTACATCTGCCAAAGGGCTCGATTTGAGCGGTTTTTATAGTGAGCGGTATGGCAAACTGGGACTGACGGTTTTCGGTTCGCGCAATAGCAATGCACCATTTGATCCGGCTGGTATCGGTCTGACAGCTATTCCCAAATTCGAGCGCTATACCATCAATCCACACCTTTTTTGGTATGGAAAGAATACCACCGCAAATGTGGGCGTAAGCTATATCACCGAAGACCGCATTGGTGGTAATGTCAACTACATCGAGCATGGTGGAAGCGGTTATTTTGAGCGCAACAATACAGACCGCATCACTACCCAATTGGGGATCGCACACCGCCTGAATGCGCATGCAACCCTTCAATTAAAGAACAGCTATAGCCGCTTTGATCGCGATATCGCTATTCCTGTGTATAGATTTGATGCCTTACAGCAGTCATCGTTTTCAGAGCTTACCTGGAACCGCAAAGGCCACAAGGCAGACTGGGTGATTGGCGCCAACGTATATACAGATGATCTACAGGAAAGGCAGCGATCATCAGATATGCTTAGAGACTATCATTACAATACCTATGGCGTGTTTGTACAAAACATTTGGTCGCCCACCGGTAAATTTACTTTGGAAACCGGCCTGCGCGGCGACTATGTCAGCGAGTATGGCTTTGAGCTGTTACCAAGGGTGTCAGGCATGCTACGTATTACTTCGCGTCTTACCACCCGGCTTGGTGGCGGATTCGGTTATAAAACCCCGACTGTTTTTACAGAAGAATCTGAAAAGGTACAGTTTCAAAACCTGCTGCCCATCGATGTGGATCGTACCAGGAATGAACGTTCTGTCGGTGGCAACTGGGACATTAACTATAGAACAAGCGTGGGCAATGTAAGCGTAAGCTTTAATCACCTGTTCTTCTATACTCGCCTGAACAGGCCATTGGTGTTGGTAAATGCGCCGGGTGGAAAGATCCGGTTCGTGAACTCAACCGGCCATCTCGATACCAAAGGGATGGAAACGAATCTGCGTTTAATATACGGCGACTTTAAATTGTTCCTGGGGTACACGTATACAGATGCCAATACGCATTTCTCTACCAATAAAGAATGGTTGCCGCTTACTGCAAGGCACCGTTTGAACAATGTGCTTATGTACGAGATAGAAGACAAGCTAAAGCTGGGCCTGGAGGCTTATTATTTCAGCCGTCAACGGTTGAATGATGGCGCTTTTGGTAAATCTTATTGGATAACAGGCTTTATGGCCGAAAAAATATGGGAACATTTTTCTTTGTATATCAACTTTGAGAATTTTACCGATACCCGCCAAACCAGGTTCGATACGATCTATTCAGGGTCGATCGATAACCCTGTCTTCAGGGATATCTATGCACCCGTTGAAGGCTTTGTGGTAAACGGGGGTGTTAAGATCAGGCTCTGATAGCATCATACTGGCATAATGTTAGTGGCTGTTCTTGTATAATTAAAGCATATGGAACAGCAAAAGACAGCTATCAGCAATGATCCCATGCTACAGGCATTGCATGCGGATGGTCCGGCTCCCGACCGGGCTGAATCAATGATGCTCTATGGCCAATTTATTGGCTCCTGGCAGGGAAAAGCCAGGTCAAAAAAGTATAAGGTGAATTCAATTGGTGAATTGGAGTTCGACAATGACAGCCCCTTTAATGAATCTACTCTTGAAGTACATTTTGGCTGGGCGCTGCAAGGCCGTGCGGTCCAGGACGTATGGATCTTACCTGTCAGGAATGACGCAAATGACGCAGCAAAATTTGGCATGTATGGTACCACGCTCAGGATTTACGATCCGGAGAAGGACCATTGGTATATAACATTTATCGACCCGTTTACCACTCAATCCTATCACCGGATGATTGGCCGTAAAGTAGGCAATGACATTGTACAGGAGCTCCGTAAAGAAGACCATATAACGCACTGGATCTTTACCGGTATCGCAAAGGGCGCATTTCATTGGATGTGGAAAGAGTCTAACGATAACGGAAAGACTTGGAACTTACAGGCCGAATTCTTTCTCGAACGGCAGGTTTGATTTGAATTATGAATGATCTGAAGTAACTTCATTGATCATTCACCACCATAATATTTAAATAAATAGCTATGCAAAAAATTATTCCTCATCTGTGGTTTGACAAAGAAGCTAAAGAGGCTGCTAACTTTTATGCTTCCCTGTTCCCAGGTTCAGCGGTTACCAACGTTACAACGCTTCGCAATACGCCGTCTGGTGATACCGATGTGGTGAGCTTTAAGCTCTGGAACCAGGAATTTATGGCTATCAGCGCAGGCCCATATTTTACGTTCAATCCCTCTATATCGTTCATGGTAAATTTCGATCCCCTGTTCTTCGGTGATGAGTCTACAAGGAATAAAGCGGCGCGCGAAAAATTAGATCTGGTCTGGAACAAACTGGCTGAAGGCGGTAAGGTGCTCATGCCGCTCGATAAATACCCTTTCAGCGAGCGATTTGGCTGGGTGCAGGACAAGTATGGCTTATCGTGGCAATTGATCCTTACCGATCCCAGAGGCGATCAGCGACCGGCCATCATCCCTTCTCTTATGTTTGTGGGCGACAAATGCGGCAAGGCAGAGGAAGCGATCAATTTTTACCTGTCGATTTTCAAGAATTCGAAATTGGGCGCCATGCATCGCTATGGAAAAGACCAGGCGCCGGATAAGGAAGGCTCGATCATGTTTGCCGACTTTACATTGGAAAATACCTGGTTTATTGCCATGGACAGCGCACACGCGCACAAGTTCAATTTCAATGAAGCTGTTTCTTTTTTGGTGACCTGCGCCGACCAGCATGAGATCGATTATTACTGGCAAAAATTATCTGCCGTTCCGGAGTCGGAGCAATGCGGATGGTTGAAGGATCAGTTTGGCATATCGTGGCAGATCTCTTCTGCTGAGATGGAACAAATGTTGCGTAAGGGCACACGTGAGCAGGTGGACCGCGTTGTACAGACTTTTATGCCAATGAAGAAATTTGATATCGAGAAACTGAGAGCGGCATATGAAGGACGTTAGGATAAAGTAGAAGAATATTTAAGCAACTGCCATGAAAAAGCCATTACGCAAAATGCGCCCGTGGTGAAAGATCTTCATGCTCCATTTTACATGAAAACATTATTTCGCAGAAGGCGCAGGCTCTTCGCTGGCTTCCACATTGATGCCTGAGGCAGCAATTTTAGAAAGGATCCCATCGGTTTCTTTTTCCTCTGTCAGCACCGGTTCCAGCAATTGCGCTATTTCATTATGCCCCAAAGTTTTCGCCAATGTGATCAAGCTTCCGTAGCAGGCTATTTCATAGTGTTCCACCTTTTGTGCGGCAATGATCAGCGCCACATCGCGTTGCGCAGAGCCTTTTTCGGTTTCATCGATCACCTGCCAACCTTCATCAAACAAACCCTGAAGGCCCACGCTTGGTTCGGCTTGCGGAGGAATACCCAACAACCCGAATACATTCTCAAGCACCTGCGCATGGCCGGCCGTTTGTTCGCCATGCACCAGAAAAGCCTCCTTTAATTGATCGGTGGTGGCTTCCTGGGTCATTGTATCGAGTGTGTTGCGCATGTTTATTTCCGACCAGTATATTTCCTGGAGCGCCGTAACAAAGAACTCCTGAAGGGCAGAATTGAGGGTGATTGAATTCGTTTGCATAGTAGTTGTTTATTAGTTTATGAATTCGTCAAACGCATGATTACCCATTAAAAAATTGTTCCAGCATAAACACCATCCTTACCGAAATTGGGCTCGACTTTTGACGCTATTATATTCTTAAAAAGCAAGATGGGAAAGAACATTGTGCTTGTAGAAGATGATCTGGCGGTCAACGAGGGACTGGTCATGACCCTGGAAAGATCCGGCTTTGTCGTCCATTCTTTTTTTAACGTAACGGAATTTGAGCAGGCTGCTTTGCCAGGCATTGACCTGTTTATTATTGACCGGCAGTTAAATGGGACCAATGGACTGGAATTATGCAGAAGAATTAAAGCCAATCCGGCTACAAGTCATCTGCCAGTATTGATCATTTCCGCCAGCCCCGGTACAGAGCAATATGCAATGGCCGCAGGCGGAGATGCATATCTGGAAAAGCCGTTCTCAAAAAAGCAGCTTCTTATCCTTGTCGAAAATTTAGTTAGATCCTGAAGCGGAACCTTTTGACTACCTTTCTCCGAACGCAAAAACTTATCAATGGATAATAACCACAATGATTTCACTGGCAACCAGCTTATTCAAGACGATGAAGCGAAGTTTTTCCTGGCAGCCGTGATCAATACCTTGCAGGATTCGGTGGTGACCATCAATCTGAGCGGAATCATTACCAGCTGGAACCAGAGCGCCGAAAGCTTATATGGGTATCCGGCCCGCGAGGCTATTGGACGCTCACTCCAACTGGTGACTTTTCCGGAAGAGTTTAGCGCGCTGCAAACGAAAATTGAACGCATCAGAAGGGGCGAGCAAATGGCTTTGTATGATACGATCCGGTTACACAAAGGCGGCCGCCACATACATATAGAAGTGACCTTATCGCCCGTAAAAAATAATAAAGGGGAAGTGATCGGTGTTTCTACCCTTGCCAGGGATGTTACTGAACTGCGTAAGGTGCAGGACGCCCTCTTTGCATCTGAATCACATTTGCGGGCAATTGTGGAAGCGGCGATCGATTTTGCCATCATCACCCTTGACCAGCACGGCTGGATCACCGACTGGAACAGCGGGGCGGAAATTATGTTCGGTCATAGCAGGAACGAAGCGATCGGCCGGCATATCGACGTGATCTTTACACCGGAAGACAGGCATGCCTCAATAGCCCAGGTAGAAATCGATATGGCGAGGGCTACCGGCCGCTCGATCGATGAACGCTGGCATTTACATAAAGACGGCACCCGTTTTTATATGAGCGGCGTTACCACGCCCATCGATCCGGGCGGTATCTCAGGATACGTGAAAGTGGCCCGTAATATCACCGACCGGAAACTGGCAGAAGAAGCCCTCCTGCTGTCTGAACAGCGTAAAAGTCTTGCCGTGCAGTCAGCGGAAATGGGCGAATGGGAATGGAACAAAGACACCAATCAGATCAAGATCAGCGATCAGGCAATTATACTGCTGGGACTGCCTTCGGGAAAGACCCTTATCAACCCTGACGCACTGTTTCAGCAGATCTATCCCGGCGATGAGCAGCTGGTTCGGCAACAAGTGCTGGATGCCCTCGGCGGCCTGAACATTTTTCAGGCCGAATGCCGTATGATCCGCGCCGACAACCAGCAGGTTAAATGGATCAACGCATACGGACGGGTGGTTGCCCACACCAATAGCTCGGCTACGAAAATGATCGGTGTGGTGTACGATATCACGCCTCGCAAAATACTGGAAAAACAAAAAGATGATTTTATCAGCCTCGCCAGTCATGAGCTTAAAACACCGGTTACAGCCATCAGGGTTTTTAGCGAGCTATTGCAGGAAAACCTGGAAGAATCGCAGTCTAAACGGAATGTTCAGTTACTGGTTAAGCTAAACGAGCAGGTAAACCGGCTCATCAAATTGATCCAGAACCTGCTTGATTCGAGCAGCCTGTCAGAAGGCCGCATGAAGCTCTATCCCGAAACGTTTGACCTCAACGCCGTTATAACCGCACAGATGGATGCCTTTGAAGCTATTGCTCCCCGCCATAGACTTACCTGGTCGCCGGGGCCGGCTGCGCTGGTGCATGCCGACAGGGAACGGATCATTCAGGTCATCACGAATTTCATTTCCAATGCCGTCAAGTATTCTCCCGAGCAAACGGAAATCATTATTTCAACCGTAGACCAGGGCGATAAGGTCCGGTTCAGCGTAGCCGACAAGGGTATCGGTATTCCACCGGAAGAACAGCGATTTGTTTTTGACAGGTATTACCGGAGCAACCAGGCAGACGCGCATAAAGGCTTCGGCCTCGGATTGTATATCAGCGCCGAAATCATCAAACAGCATCACGGCACCATCGGCATTCTATCAAAGTCCGGCGAGGGATCCACCTTTTATTTTACGCTACCGTATAGTTGATAAATAATACAGTAAAGCCTTGCAAATCTTCCGACTTACAAGGCTCCTCTTGTCTTGCGCAGGAATTGAACCTGCACTTGTTTCTACAACCAGCTCTATTGCTGTTTCCGGTTTAGGTGGCAGGGTTTATTGTAATGTTTTTACGCATTGTCGATAATATGCAGTAATACATGGGCAGGTCTGAACCCGGTTACCAGCATACTGCGTGCGCCGGGGCGTTCTATAAGCAGGGTTGGGAAGCGATTGATGTTCCGGTATTTTGTTTCCTGCAGGTCTTTTCGGAAAGCTTCTATTCCGCGATCGTTTTGCAGATCCTGCATGAATTGTTCAACCGAAAAATCGCTCACCATGGTACCAACGCTGCTGGCCACGTCCTGCAATACATTCGGTTTTGCGATGTTCAGTCCGTGTACCATTACCGCTTTGCGAACAAGGTGAAGAAACAGTTTGCCGGCTTCGGCTGATTGCAGCCCTGCGCATTTCATGGCCACGCAGGCAGGGTAGGAAGAGGCCGGCGGATCTTCTACCCAGATCCTGTGCGCCAGTTCTATACCGAATTGTTCACTGGCCTGCATCCACATCGGACCCATTTGCGCCGGTCGTATAATGCTGTTCTTGTTATCCACAAAATTCTTCCAGTCGGGCAGCAAGCCACCCATACAATACCGCCACGTAATGACGCCCTGCCACTCTTGCTCCAGCTGTATCAATTCTTTTTCCAACACCCAGCTCCAGCAGCAAAGCGGGTCGGTGTAGTAAACAATGTTTACTGTACGTTCGCCTTGCTGTGGTGGGGTGGTCCTTTCAAGTGTATCGCTATTCATTATGAATATTATATGATATCATTGTCTTTGTTCGGCTGTTTGTCTGCCGGTAAATTCCATTGCTGTTCTCCCAGTGGCGCTGCCTTGTTGATCTCCTCGCTACGCACCTGGCTTAATGCGGCATCGCTTTTTTCCATGGTTTTCAAAGTACGGTCGGTGCCCTCGGGTTTTAGTCCCTGTAAGCCGTTCGATTCTATGACATACCGGATGGGGTCTTCAATGTATTGGAACATTTCTCCCATCTGCGATGTAGGACCTTCATTCCAGGGCCCGGTAAAGTCGTTTCCGGTAGACATATTAAAATACAGGTTGCTGTACCGTGGATCACTTTGTAATACGCCGGGCGGAAAATTGGGGGTGATCGTTTCCAACGCGGCTTCGAACATTTGGAAGTGGGCCACTTCGCGGGTCATCAAAAAACGAAGGGTCTCCTTCACATATGGGTCATCGGTAAATTGCAGCAGGTATTCATATACCATTTTGCTTTCCAGCACAGTGGGATCCGAAGCTTGGAATTCACGTGACTTGAAGTCGCGGCC